>ENA-OSET01000472-OSET01000472.1-sediment-metagenome-genome-assembly--contig:-NODE-472-length-44970-cov-10.944668_pt1 | contig 44970 bp, 33 predicted proteins | sample MGYA00237882_ERZ534229 | MGnify/ENA primary metagenome ERZ534229 (study PRJEB26408, sample SAMN06266212) | sediment metagenome | isolation source: Hudson Canyon methane seep mesocosm | place...
CACAGGCCAATACTGTTTGAGTTAAAGGCAGTGAACGAGGGTTCGACATGAAAGTTCCTGTATATCAGTTTGTGATAGGTAGGGGGGCTGCTGGGTGTTACCCACAGGCTTGAATACTTGGTGTTGAGTTCATTGTGACAGTGTAGAAAAACTCAGCGCCACACTCGAAGAATTCAAGTGGGGAAAACGGCGCTGGGTTTAGGTGTTTTGGTGACTCATCCGGCCTTGCAGCCGGCGAGTCCCAAAATTGGGATTAGAATTCTTGTGAGAATCTAATACCAAAGGTGCGTGGGCGAGCGCGCACGCCGTAAGTTTGAGCGCCACACGTGCCAGTAGCACACTGTGAAGTGTAGAACTGTGCCGCGTCTTCGTCCGTGGCATTTTTAATGAACACATCTACCGAGTAAGAGTCGTTGCGAATACCCGCTGAAAGGTCCACTAAAGTGCTTTCTGGGATATCGCCCGTAATGTCATTATCAGCGATTTCCAATTCAGAGGAGCGTTCACCTTCGTAGGCTGCTGAACCCTGTACAAAGGCTTCGTAGTCACCTAGTTCGAAAGTGTAGCGCGCTACAATGTTACCCTTGAATTCCGCTGTCAGCGGCAGAGCCGTGCCTGCAGGTGCTAAAACGATACCGTTTCCGCCGTAGTCATCGACCAACTCTGAATCAATGAATGCGAAAGAAGTTGATATGTTCAAGTTTTGAGTAGGCACCCACAAGATTTGGCCTTCCATACCGGTAATTTCAGCAGAGGGGCCGTTGTCAACCTGGGTAATACCATTAGCGCCAGGGAAGGATATTTGGAAGTCGTCCCACTCTTCGAAGAAAACAGCGCCGTTAAACTGCAAGGTGTTGTCGTTCCACTGGGTTTTCCAGCCGGCTTCCCAGTTGGTGAGGAAGTCTGACTTATAGTCGCCTGCGTCGGGGTTACGGTTGATGCCGCCAGGACGATAGCCTTCAGACCAAGTGGCATACACCATGGCGTCTTCGGTCATTTTCCAGGTTAGGTTTGCACGGCCAATGTTTTCACTTTCATCAATGCCTTTGTCAACGTTCAGGCACGGTGCTTCTTTGTAATCTTCCTGCGACGCACACTTGTTCTCGCCGTTGCTAGACCAACCTGCGTCTGTGAAGCCCTGACCGAAACCAAAGAAACCTTTCACGGTTACTTCTGGCTTAAAGAAACGTGCGCCAACTGTCAGTTCAAGATTGTCTGTAATGTCATAACTTACGTTACCAAAAATGGCATCGTCGGTATCAACACGATCAAACTGGTTTAAGTAGATGGTGCCTGGGAATCTTCTACTGTTAGGTTCGTTAGCATTTAACTGCATGCTATCGGCCAAGCCGTCCATTTTAAAATGCTGCTCGAAGTCGTGGGTTTGTTTGGCAACAAAGAAGCCAACCATACCGCGCAGACGGCTGTCTTGAGGCGTGCTAATACGCAATTCGTGGCTAGATTTGGTGTAGCCATCGTCATTGGTAAAGTGAGCGCCATTCATCATGCGAGTACCAGCGCCAGGAACAAGCGCGTTAGGCACGGTGCGAGGGCCATCGTTAGAGAAGTGTAGGTCGGCGTAGAAACCCGTTGAAGTGTAGGCCGTGTCATACCAATAGGAATAATCGGTGTAGTCAAAAGACCCTTCAAAGTCACGGTTTAAATAAGAACCGGAATAGGTCAAATCTAAGTTGCCTATTTTACCTTCAATGGTGAGGCCCAGTTGGTACCACTGGTCTTCAGTATACTCGTCTTGGAAATGTATAACCTTGTTGTCACCGCTGCCCGCAAAACCACTTCCGTCATGACCCCAAGAGCCTTCGCCTTCTTGCTTTTGAACCATGGCTGACGGCGTAACAGTCCAGTTTTCGTTCAAGTCGATACGCAGAGCGACACGGCCACCAATGGTGTCTAAGGTGTTGTAGTTGTCTTTCGCTTTGTCAGCGTTGTCTAATATAATGTCATCGGCCGTGGTGCTAGCAACACCTGGGAATGTACGAGTGCCGTGTACGTTGTCTACATAACCGGCGTCGTGGCGTGACCAGCCCACGATTCTCACTGCCATATTGTCGTTGATGGGGATGTTTACAAAACCTTCCGCTAGGTGGCCTGAATCATCTCCGTCAACCAAGTTACCTTCCAAGCTATAACCTGCAGAAAATTCGGAAGCGTCGGGTTTGTTAGTGATAACACGAATGGTGCCCGCCTGAGAACTGGCGCCATACAAGGTGCCCTGTGGGCCTGCCAGTGCTTCTACACGTGCGATGTCATACATATGAACATCTAGGTTACCCTGAATGGTCGTAATAGGCTGCTCGTCGAGGTACATGCCGACACTGGGCTGAGAAGTAGTAGCCTGGCCGTCACCACCTGTTGCAACGCCTCGCATATACACGAGAGTGGCACCAGAACCGGCACCGAGAGAAGGGGTGATGGCAACACTGGGCAACAACTTAGAATAATCAGTAAAATTCTGTACGCCCATTTCACGCAGCGACTCAGTGCCGAGTGACTGGATGCTAATGGGTACATCTTGCATGTTTTCTGCACGTTTTTGCGCGGTAACCACAACTTCTTCAATACCTAAGAAATCGACCTCTTGCGCCAGTACGCTGGGGCTTAAAACCAATATGGCGGCTGCCATGGGGGTTTTGGTAAATAGTTGTCTCATGCTCTTCATTGGGGAATCTTGCATTGCTGTGCTCCTAAATTTTTATAATAGCCACGATATACTATAGTCTATTTATGTCCGGTTTTTTATTATCTGAATGGATCTCCTTATTAATAACAGATCACCCCTTGGTATTATTACCCAATTGCGACAATCGATTATCATTTTTCGAAAATTACCGAGCTCTAGGTCAATATAAATGCCGTTTATTACGGCATATAACGGTCTAGAATGGTGCTTTTGGGTAATGCTTTAAGACATCACCCAACTCGGCCTTCAGTGGGTCTAACCACTGTTCATAGTGCATCCATTGCTCCATGCCTTCTCGGTAAATTGGCTGTCGTACTTGTTCTGAGCTGGCCGTACGCACGGGCCGAGCATTTTCAAAAAAACGTAAACAGGCGGGTTCAAAGTCGAGGCCACAATAATCCAAAACTTGCCGAACCTGATTTTCGGTGTCGGCAACGGTTTCCTCGTAGATAACCCGATGCACCTTGCCGGGTAAAATAGCGTCGTAATGCGCCATCAATTCCACGTAATCACGGTAGAATCGGCCCACATCAGACTGTTTATAGCTAAAGTTCTGACCTCGAGCGTAATGCTGTTTGAAGTTCGAAAAGCAGCAACCCAGTGGGTGACGGCGTGTATCGATGATCTTTGCATTAGGCAGCACAAGGTGAATCATGCCAGTGTGAAGAAAATTATTGGGCATTTTGTCGATGAAAAATGGGCGATCAGTTTTTCGGTGGACCCGGGTGTTTTCAATGTATTGTTCGCCCAATTCGCGTAGCTGAGCCGCGTTCTTGGTGGCGAGTATTTCGGCGTAGGCGACAATTTCTTGACTGCCTGACTCTAGGCGCAGATCTTTTGCCATGGAAATAATATCTGGCAGCTCTGTGGTGCCTTCCACTTGCGAGTGGCTGGACAAGATTTGTTCAAGGAGTGTTGAGCCCGAGCGCGGCATGCCAACAATAAATATGGGGTCGGGTGCCTTGCATCCAAAACCTGTTCGAGCGGCAAAAAATTCCCGGCTGAAGCTGGTCTTCAAACGCTGAACCCGAGTAGCGTTCATATCTGCATCGTACTTGAGCTTGGCATGATGAAGGGCGTTGCCCTTTTCGTAGTGCTCAAAAGCGCTGGCATGGTTCTTACTGTCTTCAGACGCTTTGCCTAGTGCAAAATGGAAGTGTAAGCGGTTTTCATCGCTAAGCGTTTTGTCGTTAAGCTGCTCGTGCATCGCCTCCAGATCTTTTTCCTTGAAGCGAAAAGTCTTTAAATTGGCCAAACTCCAATAGGCTTCACCAAACGCAGGATCGCGAGCGATACTTTTACGGTAGGCGTCAATACAATCTTCTTGTAGACCTTCAGTCTTCAATACATGGCCGTAACTAAGCCACACTTTGGCATTGCCAGGGTATTCGGCCAGCAACTCGGCGTAAAACTTACTCGAGCGCTCATACTCGCCAATACGGCTGAGTACCACAGCCGCTAAGTTGCGGTAACTCGGGCTTTTAGGGTCGCCTTTGAGCAGGAGCTCGACTTCTACCAGAGCACTTTCTGAATCGTTTTTGCGCTGTAAGAGCACGGCATAATTATAACGAGCGGCCGTAAAACTTGGGGCTAATTCAAGACAGCGTTGCAGTAGCTTTTCAGCTGCTTCATTTTGGCCGCAGCGCACGGCCACTTCCGCCAGCATGCGAATGGCTGGTACGTCGGTAGGGCTATGTTTGAGGTGTTCTTTTAATACACTTTCGGCTTTAGGAATATCGTTGGCTACCATGGCCGCAGCAGCGTGCTGCAGCATAGGTGTAGTGGCCGAGCATTGAATGTGTGTTGCGTAGGCGGCGTCACCGCCGGTGGCATCACCGGTGGCCAGCAGGTGGTCGGCCAGCCGACGCCAGGCATCGGGGTGCTGTGGTTTTAATTTCACGGTTTTGCGCAAGGCGGCAATTGCTTCGTCGCCACGGCCAGCTTCGGTCAGGGCCAGCCCCAGTTCATACTGTGCGTTGGCCCAAGCTGACTGAGTTTGAGCTAGTGGCTCTAAGACGGTTAAGGCAGCAGTGTTATTTCCTTGGCGGCGTTGAGCGGCGGCCAATAGCAGTAGAGCGGGGGGGTGATTGGGTGAAACTTCAATTATCGCTCTAGCCTGTTCTTCGGCGAGCTTGGGGTCTTGATCTAGCAGACGCGCGCCGTGCTCTATGGCGTCAGCTAATGTACCTGTGGATTCTGGGGTAGCATTCACTTTTGGGGATTCCTGCTATCGGTTTTCGATAGTGACTGATAGTTCATATTTCTACAGGTTCTACTGACATCTACGGAACCTCGATAGTAGGCTGAACTGGCTGTGCGAACAATAGCTGTAGGGTGTTTTTTCTTATGGCTGAGGGTGAGTTTTTCCAATCGGAGGCTCGATAAGGCGGACTCGAAAGAAATCGAGCTCCGCCACTCCGATAAGCCTCCAGCAATACTCGCCAAATCACCATTTAATAAGCTCATGCTAAGTCTCTGTAGGGCTGATTAATTGCCCTTGATCCCTGCGGACAAAAAGTAAGCAGTAAACAATAAGATAAAGGGCAATAACTACCAAACCCACCCATTCAATTTTTAAGGGGGTGAGTTGGTAGAGCAGAATCAGTGCGGACATTGTTATCCAATTGCCAAGGATATATTTAGTTCGGCCAACACTTTTCACGGTGAAATTTAGGTTTACGGTATAGAGTCTCATTAGTGAGTCTAATGAATTCATTACAAAAATTGTGCCTACTACCACCATTGAAAACTTGATGTAGCCGCCAATCGCAATCTCATTTTCGAAATAGTAGTAGAGCACGGTAAACCACGCCGCGATGGGAATAGAGGGAATGACCATCAGGGCAATTAATAATTGCCAGACTTTAATTGAGCCTACAAAACGAGAGACAAATTGACCAATCATTATGCTCCAGGAAAACCACCAAAAAAGGTAAAAGGCGTGGGAGTCAGTGATGGGCGTAACAAAGTGATGAAGGTTGGTGAAATATTCGCCGATGAGTGCGCTCGTGCCAACAAAGCCGGTTAAGCCCATGTCACTGGCGATCCACATACCGCCAATAAGAGCAAAAAAGACCCAAGTTGAGGAGATGCTGAGTATTTTCACGTATTTTACGTCGGTGCTGGAGAGTACGGCGCATAGCACCACCACGGCGACTAGACCATATTGAAAAAATTGACTGATGCCGTCTACGTAGGTCGGCAGGTAACTTAGAAATAGAAAGCCAGTAAATGCACAGGTGGCAATAATGATGAAATTGTTGGTCCATTTAACAATGGGAATTTCAAATAATTTTACTCGAGGCTCTACAACGCAGAAATAAAAGGTGGTGAGAAAATAAAAGGCCCAAACTAGAAAACCCCAAAAACCAAATTCAATGGCTAGTGGGTTGGCAAAACTGTAGGCGCTGTCTTCGATGTAGGCGGGAAATTCTGTAAGTGGAAACATGATCAGGCCAACGTCTAAACCGGAGGTGAAGAGTATGGCGCTGAAGGCAAAGAGCGAGGTGGGCATACTGCCCTCGCACCTGAGGTTCCCCCATCGCCAAACTATGACCAGTGATGTTAACAGTGTGACAAAGATGGCGGTGGAGAGAATCAGTTGCATTGTTTAAGTCCGATTTATAATGAGCGAGCGGGTGAGTTCTGTCGCTGACGGTGTTGCCACTCGGGATCAACCCAAGGGCTCACGTCGGCGGCGGGGAGCGGTTCTTTCCCCAGAATTATATCCGCCGCTTTTTCAGCGATCATGATGGTTGGCGCATTGAGGTTACCATTGGTAATGCTGGGCATAATAGACGAGTCTACTACACGTAGGTTTTCAATGCCTCGCACACGACACTCTGGGTCCACCACGGCCATTGCATCGTCCTGATCACCCATTTTACAGGTGCAAGAAGGATGGTAGGCGCTCTCGACATTTTCCCTCACCCATTGGTCAATGGCCTCGTCTGAGGTGATGTCAACGCCGGGTTGAATCTCTTCACCCCGATAGGCATCCATAGACGGTTGATTAATGATCTCTCGGGTAAGACGAATACAGGCGCGCCAATCTTCTCTATCTTGTTCGTGCTGTAAGTAGTTGAACAAGATGCTGGGTTTGGTCTCGGGGTTGTTGTCGGTAATTTTAACTCGACCGCGACTCTTGGGTTTGTTGGGCCCCACGTGCACTTGGAAACCGTGCCCGTCGATGGCTGCATCTCCGTCGTAGCGCATGGCGGCTGGCAAAAAATGATACTGAATGTCTGGCCATTTCTGACCAGCTTTGGAGCGAATAAAGGCACAGCTTTCAAAATGGTTGCTGCTGCCTAAACCATCTTTGAATAACATCCAGCGGGTGCCAATGAGGCCTTTGCTGATGAGGTCCAATTTTCCATTTAGGGTGATGGGCTGTTTGCAGCGGAATTGAAAGTACACCTCCAAGTGGTCTTGCAAGTTTTCGCCCACGCCCGGTAAGTCGTGCAGCACTTCAACGTTTGCGTCTTGAAGCACTTTTGCGGGACCAATACCTGAATGCTGCAATAAGCTAGGTGAGCCAATGGATCCGGCACAGAGCAATACTTCTTTCTTCGCCATTGCCGTTTCTATGTTTTTCCCACGCTGATATTCAATACCCACCGCAGTTTTACCTTCAAGTAATACTTTGCGACTCAGTACTTTGGTCATCACAGTTAGATTGGGGCGCTTCATAGCATCGCGAAGATAGGCCATTGACGTAGAGCAGCGCTCGCCCTTGCGAACAGTCATGTGCATAGGGCCAAAGCCTTCTTGCTGATGGCCATTGTAATCTTTTGTGGATAAGTAACCGGCGTCTTCCCCAGCATCTATAAATGCTTGGTAGAGTGGGTTTAGAGTCATCGCGTTGCCGGCATTCACCGTTAGAGGCCCGTCTACGCCGCGATACTCATCGGCGCCTTCTGACCAATCTTCCATGCGGCGAAAGTAGGGTAGGCAGTGACGGAAGTCCCAGCTTTTTGCGCCGAGTTCAGCCCACTGGTCAAAATCGCAGGCGTGGCCTCGAACATATACCATGCCATTAATAGACGATGAACCGCCCAACACTTTTCCCCGAGGGCAGTGTAGGCTGCGGTTGTCAACAAAGGGCTCAGGCTCTGAATCGAAAAACCAATTGAATCTTTTGTCATTCATTGGGTATGAGAGTGCCGTTGGCATTCTAATGAATAAATTATTATCTTTGCCTCCGGCCTCCAGAAGCAGTATGCGATTTGTGCCGTCGGCACTTAAGCGCTCGGCCAGCACGCAGCCAGCAGATCCCGCGCCCACAATAATGTAGTCGTATTGATTGTTTGTCATTGCTTACTCTGTCTATCAAATATTGGCTAGTGTCACCTAAGCATTTTGTAAAAGCCTAACTGCGGCCTACTGGCTACGGCCTACTGATAAGGGCAGTCAACATCGCCCAGTTCAACGTAAACGCTCTTTAATTGCGTGTAGTGCTCAATGGCAGTAGGCCCGTTTTCTCGACCTAAACCTGACTGCTTATAACCACCAATAGGCATTTCAATGGGGGTGATATTGTAGTTATTTATCCAGCAGGTGCCAGCTTCAAGCTCGGCAATCACGCGGTGCCCGCACGCGAGATTTTGTGTGAATACGCCTGCAGCCAAACCGTAATCGGTATCATTAGCTCGACGAATCACTTCATCTTCATCGCGGAAGGTTAAGATAGACATCACTGGGCCAAAAATTTCATCTTTGACAATGCTCATGTCGTCAGTGCACTGAGTAAACACGGTAGGTTCAACATAACAACCTTTGGCGAGTGCGGGGTCGCTGGAGCGTTGGCCGCCACACAATAATTTGGCGCCAGCTTGCTTGCCCTGCTCAATGAATTCCAAAACCGAGTTCATGTGGCCTTCAGATACCAGAGAACCTACTTGGGTTTCTGGGTCCATTGGGTCTCCCACTTTCATGCGTGCGACACGCTCAAGCAGTTGCTCAACAAAAGCGTCGTGAATATCTTCGTGTACGAATACCCGCGTGCCGTTAGTGCAAATCTCGCCTTGGGTGTAGAAGTTGGCCATCATTGCGGCGGCGACTGCGTTGTCTAGGTCAGCGTCCGCAAAAATAATCAGCGGTGATTTTCCGCCCAGTTCCATGGTCACATGTTTGAGTGTGGAGGCGGCGTCGGCCACGACCTTTTTGCCCGTGGCGGTGGAGCCGGTGAGTGAAATCTTGTCGATGCCGGGGTGCCGCGACATGCCTTGACCAATTTCTGAGTTGCCAAAGATAACGTTAAACACGCCGTCCGGAACACCGGCCTCGGTGAAAATCTCCGCCAATTTTAGGGCAGTAAGGGGGGTCATGCTGGCGGGTTTGAAAATCATTGCGTTACCACAAGCCAGCGACATGGCGGCTTTCCAGCAAGCAATTTGAATGGGGTAATTCCACGCGCCAATGCCGGCACACACGCCCAAAGGTTCGCGGCGAGTGTAGCCAAAGGCGTTCTCAAGTTGCATATGATGGCCGGTGATGCTCGGTGCAAGATTGGCGAAAAACTCGATGCAGTCGGCACCGGATGCAACGTCGACACAATCGGCTTCCTGAATTGGCTTGCCAGTGTCCATTACTTCTAATTCCGCCAGCTCCTGATTGCGTTCACGCAGCAGGGCAACGGCTTTTAATAAAATGCGGCTGCGCTCAGTAGCGCTCATCCGTGACCAAACTTTAAAACCCGCACGAGCTGATTCCACGGCAAGATCTAAGTCTTGCAAACTCGCCTTTTGTATTTGGCAAATAGTTTCGCCAGTGGCTGGGTTCACGGTGGTAAAAGTTTCGCCAGAGCTCGCGGCCACGTAGCGTCCGCCTATGTACAGTTGTTGTTCGGGTAAGTTCATATCGTCTATCTTCATTGTGTCATTGGTAAAAGCATTCGCTTAATGGATATCAGCGTTGCCGTCTTGGTAAAAATTCCCGATCAAATGTCAGAGACGTGAGATCGAAAATTGGAAATAAAAAGGCGCCCTTCTTCACGCTAAAGAAGGGCGCAAACCACAAAGTGGACTACTGAAAATTGTACTTAAAGTTCACGCTCAACCAGCGGGGAGGCCCTACAACATAAATTGAGTAGTTGCCAAAGTCGCTGATGTCATAACCGTATGTAACTGGTCTTTCGTCAAAGACGTTTTTCACAGAAAGACTCGCCTCCCAAGTGTCGTCGGCGTTGAAGTAACTCAGACGGAAATCAGTGAGGGTATAGTCGCCGGCTTGTGTTGCTTCTGAATTCACTAGGTTGAAATACTCTTCACCTACATGGTTGGCCGATACTTGCGCGGCCATTCTACCGGTGCCCATGGTCCATTCTTTGCGTACCATTAGGTTGGCCGTGATGTCGGGAGCCAACAGAGCGTCTTGATCAACGATTGTGTTCAAACCATCATTGGACGCGCCGTTTACTTCTGTGTCTAGCAAGCTGATACCTGCGATGAAGTCCCAACCATTATCGGTGGAATACATCAATTCTAGTTCTCCGCCGTAGAAGGTCGCTTCAGAGTTAATCAACTGGCTGGTTGTGCCGGAAAAGAAGAAACCCTGATAGTTCTCATAGTCATAATAGAACACGCTGGTATTAATGCGCGCTCTGCCATCGGCGAAGGTGGTTTTTGAACCCAGCTCATAAGATGTGAGTATTTCAGGGTCGAAGCCGATAGCCTCGCTGGTGCCTTCTGCAAAGCCATCAGAGGGAGTGTTGAAGCCGCCGCCTTTAGTGCCGCGGTTGTAGCTGGCGTAGAACAGCTGGTCTTCATTCATTTCCCAGTCAATTTGTAACTTGCCAGAAATTTCATCATCACTGCGGTCAAAGCGATAGGTATCGCCGGTATAGAGCCAGCCAGAACCATCATCAAATGCCGCGCCGGCACCGGCTAGACGGTAGGACAAACTTTTGTCGTCTTGAGTCCAGCGCAATCCAGCCGTGAATAACAAGCTGTCGCTTATGCGGTAGTCAATTTGCCCGAAGGCCGACACGGTATCCGTTTCAGACTCAGCAAAAAACGTTGGGTCGTAGGCGTCGGAAGGGAATTGGAAGGCGCCACTAAAGTCGTTTTCGATACTCAGAAAATAAACACCAGTCACCCAGTTTAAGCGACCGCTTTCTCCATCGATGCGAATCTCCTGTGATACCTGTTCTACTTCTGCTTCAGAAACGTAGGTCACTAGATTGTATTGTGAGCTGTCATCATCTTCGCGATAAGATTTGTCGCTTGAAGTCCAGTCGGTAACGCTAGTCAGGTTGATGCCGCTGTCGAAAGTTTTGTTGAAAATGGCGGTCAAGCCGCTCGAGTCGCGAGTTACGCCGCTGTCGAAATCGAAGGAGCCTTCGTGCTCGTCGCCGATGCCGTCGTCCAGCTGACCATTGGCTGGGTCAAATAAACTACCGCCGCCAAAAAAGTTTTGTCCGCCGGGCACTGGCACGCCATTGACCAAGTTCAAACCGGAACCACAATCAGTGTCGCCAGACTGACAAAACACTGGGCCGGTGGCCGTCGATTTGGTGGCGCGGTTGTGATAAACGCCACCGCGGGTGTCTATCTGTGTGTGGCGGCCAATCAGCAGCAAGCTCGTCTCGCTGTCGATATCAAAATTCAACATCGCACGTACCGACTGAGTGTCGTCATTGCGCATGTCGTCACCGATGGCGTTTTTTACGTAGCCGTCGTTTTCGCTGTGGTATACGGCCAAGCGGCCCTGGACGCTGTCGCTGAGGCCGCCGTTCAGTACGGTGGTAATGCCGAGTTGTCCGTAGTCGCCTGCGGTGATGTCCACTGAGGCGGCAAAATCTTCACTGGGCTTTTCGCTGATGTAATGCACCAAACCACCGGTGGCATTGCGGCCATAAAGTGTACCCTGAGGTCCGCGCAATACTTCTATGCGCTCGATGTCGAAGGCCGGTGCGCCTGAAGAGCCTGGTGAGGAGAGGTACGCTTCGTCCATGTAGATGGCCACGGGCGCTTCCTGTCCTTCAGCGAAATCGCCTTGGTTCACACCGCGAATAGAAAAGAGTGCGATGTTGGCGCTGTCGCCAGTGTTACTGGTGGCCACTAAGCCGGGTGTTTGACCGGCTACATCAAGGCTGTTTTTCCAGCCGAGTGCGTTCATTTGATCACCGGTAAATGCCGAGACAGACACGCCCACATCCTGCAAACTTTGGGCGCGTTTCTGTGCGGTAACAATCACTTCTTCCAGCTCAAAAACCGCTGCATTCGCGGCCCCTGAGGTGGCGATAAGCATTGCTGCTGCCAGTGGTTTTATAGAGTACATTTTTGCCCTGCTTTTCTTCGAACTATCCATCTTTTTCTCTCCTTCGATCTTATGTTTGTCGTTATTGGATTGAATGGTGTCTTAGATACTGCGTTGTTGGACTTGGTTTTTGTTCCGTTTGCCATAGAACAATCGGGTAGATACTTTGTTAAGTAATCATCAATGATTCTTTGTGCTGCTGCCGCATCGATTCCGTCGGGGCTGAGTGCTCCACGCAACCAAACACCGTCGATGAGTGCTGCAACGCCGGCCGCCACGAGCTCGGCCTGGGCTTTGGGTAAAATTCGTTTGAGCTCGAACCTGAGGTGCGAGAGCAGACGCTTGTCGTTCACTCGCTGCAATCGACGCAGTGAAGGCTCGTGCATCGACATGGCCCAGAATGCGAGCCAGGTTTTCACCACTTTTTGATCGCCTTGCTCACGATTGAAGTTACCGCCAACAATGGCTTTTATTCGGCCTCGGACGTCGTCGGCTTGCACCGCTTGTAATTGTTCCTGAACGGTATTCGAAAGCTGCTTCAAGACGCTGCGCATGGTCGCTTCCAACAAACCATATTTACCACCAAAGTAATGGCTAATAATGCCTGTAGATACACCAGCACGGTTGCTAATCATGGCCACGGTAGTGGCTTGAAGGCCCACATCATCAATCGCCTCCATAGTGGCGTTGATCAGCTGGGGTCTCCTGATTTCTTGCATTCCAAGCTTGGGCATTGCTGGGCTCTTTGGTTTTTGTTGAATGACCGTTTAATAAAAACTAGCTAAGTATACGGCATATGTCAATTCAAGCGAATGTTCTCTTAAAGCTCATGTTTCGGCCTGAGAGTCTCTCATAAGTTAATGATAAATAAGGGAATTTAATTTTTTGCTCTAAGGGGGAGGAGGGTTTAAATACCGTGTCAAAGACTGCTTGGGTCGTAGAATGACACGGTAGGGTCGTTTTTTAGGAGGCCTGTAAGGGGAAAAGTGACGTGGCCAGGACTACTGTCCGGCCACGTTTTGCTGAAAGGCTTCGCGATACCAATTGATAAAACTGACAACACCAAACTCATAGGTTTCAGAGTAGGGGCCGGGTTGGTAGGCCACAGAATTGATGCCACGTTGATTGTTTTCAGCCAATGTTCGGTCTTGATCGTTGGTAGCATCCCAGACTTGACGCAGCTTGCTCACATCATAGTCCACGCCCTCTACAGCGTCTTTATGCACGATCCATTTGGTGGTCACCTGAGTGCGCTGAGGACCAAGAGGAATCACTTGGAAGGCCACTAGGTGATCACCCATGGCGTGGTTCCAAGAATTTGGTAGGTGCAGAATGCGCAGAGAGCCTAAGTCGGGGTTTTTAATTCTACCCATGAGTTTCTTGCAGCCAGGGCTGCCGTCCAGAGTCATAGACACTGTGCCTTCCAGCAAAGGCATGCGCACCATCCGATTTTGTTCGCCGTGCGCTACGTGCTGGTAGGGAATGTTTTCCTCATCCCAGGTTTTTTCTTTGCGAGACACTAAGGCTTTGAACGCGTCTGTGGCGCGGGGGTCTGTAGTGTCATCCCACTCTAGTAGGGTATTGAGAAGCTCTGGATGGGAACCGTTGCAGTGGTAGCACTCGCGATTGTTTTCAATCACCAGTTTCCAGTTGGCATCCTCGATTATAGTGCTTTCTACGGCAACCTTGGCGTTGTCCAGATCGTAAGGCTCTAAGTAGCGCTCTAAATCCTTTAGAAAACCGTCAAATTCTGGTGGCTCGTCGGCTAGGGAAATAAATATATAGCCGCCTGCAGTACGACAATGCACCCGGTGTAAGGGGTAGTCATTGGTTTTGAAGGTTTCACCCATTTCACTGCCCGCGTAAATTAATTCGCCGCTCAGTTCATAGGTCCATTGGTGGTAGGGGCAAACGAGCTTGGCGACTTTGCCTTGTTTTACTTGGCAGATTTTTGACCCGCGATGACGACAGACATTGTGAAATGCGCCAATCTCTCCGTGTTGATCACGCACTACGGTGAGTGGGTTGCTGCCAATGTCTAAGGTGAAAAAGCTGCCCTTTTCGGGAATTTCGCAACTAAGTCCGGCAAATAACCATTCTTTGCCGAAAATTTCTTCCATGTCGGCCTGAAACACTTCCTCATCGTTGTAAAACTGCTGAGGCAGCGAAAATGTGGCTGGATGCTGTTTGAGTTGTTCGGCCATGGCTTGCCGGGCAAGTTGGGTGGCGCTGCTTTGATTCGACATGTTGATCCTTAATCTCGCTCAATTCATTCGGCGCTAGTGTGCGTCTGGCGGCAAGTGCGTGCTTATCCAAAAACGACTAATTTCCACCTTGTTCCCGACTTATTCCTGAGGTGTGGCAATAGGATTTGATTCAAGTCAATTGAAGCCGGGTGGCCACTGGCGCGGCCAATACAATGAGGCAAATTTGCATATATAAGTAGTTTGTTATGCCTTTTCCGCGACTTATCTAAAAACGACTTTAGCTTTTCCGCCTCTTGTCGGCGGGTATAAGCATGCAAATTTTTTTATAGGGTTCCGCGAAAACTAAGCAGACATTACTGAAAGTGGGAATGTCTGGATTGGATAATTATAGGTCTGTTTTAGAAAAGTGTGTCTGACTATTAAGGCGTCTACTGCAGTACGCAGCACACACTCGCTTAAATTTTTTTAGCTGCCCTTACTTACTACCAATAAATATTGAGGCTCACATATGTGTTCTAAACATGGAAATCGCGGTGTTGTCTATTCAGGCGCTGGCGAAGTAGAGGTTCGTAGCATTGAAACTCCAACCTTATCGCTTGGCAAGCGAACTTGTCAGCACGGTGTTATTTTAAAAGTTGTTTCCACCAACATCTGTGGTAGCGATCAGCATATGGTTCGAGGTCGCACAACGGCTGAGCCTGGGCTCGTACTTGGCCATGAGATTACGGGAGAAGTCATTGAATGCGGTCGAGATGTTGAGTTCTTAGATATAGGCGATATAGTTTCTGTTCCCTTTAATATCGCCTGTGGCCGCTGTCGCAACTGTAAAGAAGGCCAAACTGGCATTTGTCTCAGCGTGAACCCTGCTCGTCCAGGTGCTGCATATGGTTACGTAGACATGGGCGGTTGGGTGGGGGGGCAATCTGAGTATGTCATGGTGCCTTACGCCGACTTCAATTTATTGAAATTTCCTGACCGCGATCGCGCAATGGAAAAAATTCGCGATCTAACCCTGCTGTCCGACATTTTCCCAACGGGCTATCACGGGGCGGTTACGGCGGGTGTTGTGCCAGGTTCAACAGTCTATATAGCCGGTGCGGGCCCAGTGGGTTTGGCCTCAGCCGCTTCCGCGCATCTTTTAGGTGCCGCCTGCGTCATTGTGGGTGATATGAACCCCCATCGTTTGGAACAGGCGCGTAGTTTTGGCTGTGAAACCCTTGATTTACGGGAGGATGGCACGGTTCCAGAAATGCTTGAACAAATTCTGGGCGTACCGGAAGTTGACGCCGGTGTTGACTGTGTAGGTTTTGAGGCGCGCAGTCACGGCTGTAGCCATCATCAGGAACAGCCCGCCACGGTGCTGAATACTATGATGGACGTGACTCGTGCTGGCGGTGGCATTGGTGTTCCTGGTTTGTACGTTACAGGCGACCCAGGCGGCATTGATGCAGCCGCACAAACGGGCCAGCTGGGCATTCGTATTGGCTTGGGCTGGGCGAAGTCCCACTTTATCGTCACGGGCCAGTGCCCAGTGATGAAATATCACCGTCAATTGATGCAGGCAATTCTCTGGGACAAGGTCGATATTGCCAAGGCTGTTAATGTTGAGGTGATTTCACTGGAAGATGCGCCCAAGGGTTATTCTGACTTTGATCAGGGCGCGGCCACTAAGTTCGTGATTGACCCTCATGGCATGATCGCAGCTTAGATTTACTGCTCCTTTTACCTTTTCAGCATTAGTTTTAACGCCTTTTGCGGCTCCGCAAAAGGCGTTTTTGTCTGCAGATAAAAAGATCGCTTGCGCCTAATCCACTTACCTATTATAAGTTTCTTTTGCCAGCTCATACTCTCAATGAGGTTTGTGTCGGTCTTTGCATAGATTTTTGTTAGGGGCGCTAATATGTCAACCAATATCACGGCCCCGGCTGAGGCGCCCACATTACATTTCGGGTTTCTTTTAGTTCCCAACTTCACTTTACTGGCCTTTTCTGCGGCGATAGAACCCTTGCGCATGGCTAATCAGCGCTCAGGTAAAACCCTGTATCGCTGGAGCGTGATCACCGAGTTTGGTGACACGGTGCAGGCCAGTGACGGCATGCGTATTGAGGCCGATTTCAGCTTGGTTAACCAAGAAAAGTTTGACGCTGTGTATGTGTGTGGTGGCATAGACGTTGAGAAGGGCGATTATAAAAACATATTGCGCTGGCTAAATCGTCAGGCGCTGGCCAAGGTGAATTTGGGAGGTATTTGCACAGGCAGCTATTTGCTCGCGGCCGCAGGCCTTCTAGATGGCTACACCTGCACCATACACTGGGAGTATCTCGCCAGCTGGGCGGAACAATTTCACCGTATTGAGAGCAGTGATCATTTGTATTGTATCGATCGCAATCGTTTTACCTGCAGTGGCGGCACGGCGCCCATGGATATGATGCTGGAGATTATTGCCCGAGACCACGATAGGGCCTTGACCGAACTGATTTCCGAAGCCTTCGTGTACGATCGAATTCGTGATAGCGCTGATATACAGCGTATTCCCTTGAAGCACCGAGTGGGGCACACCTCTCCGAAGCTGCAAGATGTGGTGGCTTTAATGGAGGCCAATATAGAGGAAGCCATTTCCCTAGATGAATTAGCGGCCTACGTGCAATTGTCGCGACGTCAGCTTGAGCGCCTTTTCCAGCAGCACCTCGGGTGCACGCCATCTCGATATTATATGAATACCTGCCTGTTCAGGGCGCGGCAGCTATTAAAGCAAAGCCGTTTGTCGATCACCGAGGTGGCATCGGTGTGTGGGTTTACTTCAACGCAGCATTTTAGTGCAGCCTACCGCAAGCTTTATGGTCTAGCCCCCAGAAATGAGCGTCGGGGCTTAGGGGATCTAAAGTGACGTTTTTCCCACTATCTCTGTCGTTTTTGGCGGCCTTTAGATTTTAGTCTCGGTGTTAAACTGCCGGTCATTGGTGGGCAGCAACTGAGGGAATTCCCTAGTGACCGCCTTGGCTTTCTAGAGGCGTTGTTGCGATGTTTGAACCCAATCAAGACTTGACCGCCAATGACGGTCCTGTGCACATCGGTTTTCTGATGATGCCCCATTACACTTTGATTACCTTCGCGAACGCCGTGGCAGTTTTGCGTATGGCCAATCTTAAGGCGCAGCAAGAACTTTATCGCTGGTCAGTGTTAACAATGGACGGGCAAGCGGTATGTTCCAGCGATGGCTTGGAGTTAAAGCCTGATAGCAGTGTCGCCGACTCTGAAGCACTACACATGCTGTTTGTGTGTGGTGGTTACAAAATTGAGAGCCAAAGTGCAGAGCCAGTGTTGGATTACTTGCGCGCTATGTCGCGTCAGAATATTCCGATGGGCGCGATGTGTACCGGCGCATACTTATTGGCGGCCGCCGGTCTTCTAAATGGTTACCGCTGCACAATTCACTGGGAAAATTTGTCCAGTTTACGTGAGCGTTTTCCACAGATTACAGCCACTTCTACTTTATTTGTTCTGGACCGAAATCGTTTAACTTGCTCCGGCGGAGTAAGTTCTATGGATATGTTTTTGAGCATAGTCTCCCGATTGCATGGCGCAAAATTGGTTCAAGAAATATCGGAGCAGTTTACGCACGAGCGTGTGCGCACAGAGGAAGACTCACAAAGAGTGCCGCTGCGTTATTTGATCGGCGTGAATCAGCCAAAGTTGATGGACGCAGTAGTGCTAATGGAAGCTAATATAGAAGAGCCTCTTAGCTTGGACGATATGGCGAGTTACCTGACTGTTTCTAGACGTCAGTTAGAACGCTTGTTTCAAAAGAACTTACACTGTTCTCCTTCACGCTATTATTTAGAATTACGTTTGAATCGAGCGCGACAATTGTTGCTTCAAACCAGCATGCCCATTATTGATGTGGCCATCAGCTGTGGTTTTTCCACCTCCCCTCATTTTAGTAAATGCTACAGCGGTCAGTATGGTAAACCGCCAAGAGCAGAACGCACTGCGCCCGCACTAGTTGGGTGCATGTAATGACAAATGGACGTCGTTTTTAGTTAACTGCTGTCAGCTTTGCTGGCAGACAATGGCACCCGCCAAGAATCACCCCCCTTTACTTCACCGCGATTGAGAAGACAGCTATGAACGCCGCATTTATGAACCCGATTAATACCCAGACTTGGATGAATGGCCGCCATGTAGTGCGTTGCATAAAAGTCATTCAGGAAACCTGGGACGTGAAAACATTTTGTTTCATGGCTCAGTCGCCTGTGATGTTTTTCTTTAAGCCAGGTCAGTTTATTACGCTGGAATTGGAAATTAACGGCGAGCAGGTAATGCGTAGCTACACTATTTCTTCGTCACCTTCTGTGCCTTACAGCTTTTCTATTACGGTAAAGAAAGACCCTCGCGGCCAGGGCTCAAGTTGGCTGCACGATAACTTGGACGAAGGTGGTGAAATTGCGGTTCATGGTCCCGTAGGGAATTTTAACTGCATTGACTATGCAGCAGAAAAAATATTGATGTTGTCTGGCGGTGTTGGGGTTACGCCTTTGATGTCTATGGCCCGCTGGTTTTTTGATACTAGTGGTGATGTGGATATTGTTTTTGTGCACAGTGCGCGGGCACCTAAAGACATTATTTTTCATCGTGAATTAGAGCATATGGACTCGCGTATTCCCAACTTCAATCCATCGATTATTTGCGAAGGTTACGATATCGGCGAAACCTGGAGCGGTTACACCGGGTATTTAAATGACGCCATGCTAAACCTTATTTCCCCTGATTTTATGGACCGTGAAATATTCTGTTGCGGTCCTGCAGCTTACATGAACGCCGTAAAAGACATATTGATTCGGCACGGTTATCCGATGGAGCATTACCATGAGGAGAGCTTTAATAGCACTCCGCTTGACGTTATGGACGATGCTGAGGAATTGGCGGAACAGGCTCATATTGAAGCGCTAGATCCCAGCGATGTTGTGCAATATTCCGTTAGTTTTGACAAGACGGGTAAGAGTTCTAATATCAATGCGGGAGAGACCGTTCACGAAGCCGCCGCTAAATTGGGCTTGCACATTCCCAAGGCCTGCGGCATGGGCATCTGTGGTACTTGCAAGGTAATGAAAGTATCGGGTGATGTGAGCATGAGCCACAATGGTGGCATCACCGACAGTGACGTGGAAGAAGGCTACATCCTCAGCTGTTGCAGCGTCCCTAATGGCGATGTTGTTGTTGATTTTTAATGAATAATAATGCGGAGAATAAGGCAATGACGGATACAGCAGCACTACACAAAGACATGATTGTGATTGACGGCTTGGTGATCGCAAATTGGAGCCGAGAGCTGTTTGAAGATATGCGCCTAGGTGGGCTAACGGCGGCAAGCTGCACTGTGTCTGTGTGGGAAGGTTTTCAAAATACCATGAACAATATCGTGGAATTTAATGGTTTCTTTCGAGACAACAGCGACCTAATTATTCCGGTAAAAACCACCGAAGATATTCTTGAAGCAAAACGGCAGGGAAAAACGGGGGTTATTCTCAGCTTTCAAAATGCTAATGCTTATGAAGATCAAATTGGTTATGTGCAGCTCTTTAAAGATCTAGGTGTGGGTGTTGTGCAAATGGCCTACAACACTCAAAACTTAGTCGGCTGTGGCTGCTATGAACGAGATGGCGGCCTGTCGGGTTTTGGTCGTGAAATTGTTGCAGAAATGAATCGCGTTGGCGTGATGTGCGACTTGTCTCACGTCGGAGCCGTGACCTCAGAAGAAGTTATTTTGGCTTCGTCGCAGCCTGTATGTTATTCCCATTGTCTGCCCTTGGGTTTGAAAGAACATCCACGTAATAAATCTGATCAGGAATTGAAGTTTATTGCCGATCATGGAGGTTTTGTGGGCGTAACAATGTTCGCACCATTCCTCAAGAATGGCATCAATTCAACAGTTGACGACTACGTAGAAGCGATTGACTACGTGGTGAATATTGCTGGAGAAGACAGCGTCGGGATTGGCACCGACTTTACACAAGATCACGGTAAAGACTTTTTCGACTGGCTGGTGCATGACAAGGGTTATGCCCGCAAATTGACCGACTTCGGAAAGATTGTTAATCCTGAGGGAATTCGCACATTGGGTGATTTTCCTAATCTGACCGAAGCGATGCATCGCGCGGGCTGGGGTGAGCAGAAAATTGCGAAAGTAATGGGTGCCAATTGGCTTCGAACTTTAAAAGACGTATGGGGAGCATAGATATGGGTACACCACAATTACCAATTGATGTAGATAGCGAAACGGGCATTTGGCGCACAGACGGTTTGCCGATGATTTATGTTCCGCAGCACTTTTTTGTGAACAATCACAAAGCCGTAGAAGAGGCTTTAGGTGCTGAGGAATATCAGAAAATTCTGTTTCCAGCAGGGCATAAGTCTGCATATTTCTGGTGTGACCAAGAGGCAGCAACTCACGGGCTGTCGGGTGTGGCGGTGTTCGAACACTACCTGAAACGCTTGTCGCAACGTGGCTGGGGTTTGTTTTCCCTAAGTGCCATTGATGTGGAGGCGGGCACCGCCAGCGTTCGTCTTGACCACTCGGCTTTTGTACAGCAGTACGGTGCCGATGCCGCTCGAAGTGTGTGTTACATGTTTGACGGTTGGTTCGCCGGTGCCATGGAGTGGGTGGGCGACAACTTGGGCCAGCCTATGAAAGTGACTTGCAGTGAAAACCAGTGCGCCTGTAATAGTGATGCGCACCATTGCACCTTTGAAGTTACACCTCTTTAAACTATTTGCACGAATTTTATAGACGGAAACCGCCATGTCCCAGTTCGACGCTTTGTTTCAACCCCTGTCAATAAACAAGCTGACCATTCGCAATCGTGTTGTCAGTACCGCTCACGCGGAAGTGTATGCCACTGACGGTGGTATGACCACCGAGCGCTATGTTAAGTACTATGAGGAAAAAGCAAAAGGGGGCTGCGGATTATGTATTTGTGGCGGTTCTAGTGTGGTGTCGGTAGACAGCCCTCAGAGCTGGTGGAGTTCCGTTAATTTATCTACAGATAGAATTATTCCACATTTTCAAAATTTGGCCGACGCGGTGCACAAGCACGGCGGCAAGATAATGATTCAGATTACCCATATGGGCCGTCGCTCTCGCTGGGACGGTGAAAACTGGCCCAATCTGATGAGCCCCAGTGGTATTCGTGAACCCGTCCACCGCGCAACCTGCAAAACCATCGAAGTGGAAGAGATTCAGCGGGTGATCAAAGACTTTGCCAGTGCTGCGGCGAGGGCGAAAGCTGGAGGCTTAGACGGCGTAGAACTCTCAGCCGTACATCAGCACATGATTGATCAATTTTGGTCACCGAGGGTTAACCAGCGCACAGATGAATGGGGCGGCAGCTTTGAAAATCGTATGCGCTTCGGTATGGAAGTATTGAAGGCTGTGCGAGCAGAAGTGGGTAGAGATTTTGCGGTTGGCATGCGACTTTGTGGCGACGAATTTCATCCAGACGGTCTCAACCACGACGACATGAAAGAGATTGCCAAATACTACAATGATACAGGTCTATTGGATTTTATTGGCGTTGTGGGTTCGGGTTGCGACACCCACAATACTTTGGCGAACGTCATTCCAAATATGAGCTATCCGCCTGAGCCTTTCCTGCATTTAGCGGCGGGTATTAAAGAGGTGGTTGATGTGCCTGTGATTCATGCGCAGAACATTAAAGACCCCAATCAGGCGCAGCGGATACTGGAAGCCGGTTATGTCGACTTCGTAGGTATGACTCGCGCTCACATTGCCGACCCGCATTTTATTGCCAAAGTTAAAACGGGCCGTGTAGACGAGATAAAGCAGTGTGTGGGTGCCAACTACTGTATTGACCGGCAGTATCAAGGTTTAGATGTGCTGTGTATTCAAAACGCGGCAACGTCTCGCGAATATCAAAACATGCCGCATGTTATTGAAAAAACTACGGGCCCAAAACGTAAAGTTGTCGTAGTGGGTGGTGGCCCCGGAGGAATGGAGGCCGCACGAGTGGCCGCCGAGCGCGGGCACGACGTCACTCTATTAGAGCGCGCAAGTGCTTTGGGTGGGCAAATTACCACCGCGGCAAAAGCACCGCAGCGCGATCAAATGGCGGGTATTACACGCTGGTTTGCAATGGAGCTCGATCGTTTAGGTATTGATCTTCAGTTGAACACCAGCGCCACAGAAGAAACAATTTTGGCACTGAAGCCCGATGTCACTATCTTAGCTACCGGCGGTGAACCTTTTATTGAACAGCGAGCCGAATGGGGCGCTGAAGAAGGCTTGGTTGTGTCAACGTGGGACATTCTAAATGGCGTAGTTGAGCCTGGAAAAAATGTTTTAATTTACGACACCATCTGTGAATTTTCCGGATTGTCAGCGGCAGATTATCTCTCAAGCAAAGGTTCACTGGTGGAGATTGTCACCGACGATGTGAAGCCTGGCATTGGCATTGGTGGAACAACTTTCCCCACGTATTACCGCAGCTTGTATGAAAAAGAAGTGATCATGACTTCCGATATGCTGCTTGATAAAGTTTATCGCGAAGGCGAGAAACTGGTGGCGGTTTTAGAAAATGAATACACCGGTCAGAAAGAAGAGCGTGTGGTTGATCAGGTGGTGGTTGAAAATGGCGTGCGCCCGAGTGAAGCCTTGTACTACGAGTTAAAACCGGCCTCACGGAATAAAGGGCAGGTTGATGTTGACGCTCTCTTTGCCGGAGTAGGGCAGGAGATTTTGGCTGAAGAAGGCGAGGGAATGATTCTCTGGCGCTTGGGTGATGGTGTGTCGCAACGCAATACGCACGCAGCCATATACGATGCTCTGCGCTTGTGTAAGGACCTGTAAGTGTTGACGCTGCTAGAAAATTTGCTGCCGATTCTATTGTTTGGGATGGTAGCGATTGCGCTTGTGGGAGCTGTTCGCCGGATAAATTTATGGCGAGTGGGGCAGGCCCATCCCGTGAATATTATTGCCGGTTTAATGAGTATTCCTCGCCGTTATCTGGTGGACTTACACCACGTTGTAGCGCGGGATAAATACATCTCTAATACTCATGTTGCCACCGCGGGAGGCTTTGTTGCCTCCTTGGTGTTGGTACTATTGGTGCACGGTCTAGGTTTGGACTCTGCCGTTTTTGGCTGGATTTTACTGTTCACTCTGCTTTGTATGTTTGTGGGTGCGCTGTTTATCTATACTCGTCGAAATCCTCCGCCCAGTCGCTTGTCGAAAGGTCCTTGGATGCGGCTGCCAAAAAGTTTACTGATGTTTGCCACTTCGTTCTTTATTGTTACCTTGCCAGTGGCGGGCTTAGTTTCAAGCACCTTTGGTAGTTGGGTTCTAGGCTTGATTTTACTGGTGGGTATAATATGGGGCCTAGGTGAAATGCTGTTCGGCATGACCTGGGGCGGGCCAATGAAGCACGCTTTTGCCGGCGCTTTGCACCTCGCTTTTCACCGTCGCCCAGAGCGTTTTGGCGGCGGTCGATCTACGGCCTTGTTACCCATTGATCTCGACTCAAATTCAGACGCAGACGCTCATTTTGGTGTGGGTAAAACCAGCGATTTCAAATGGAACCAATTGTTGGGTTTTGATGCCTGCGTACAGTGTGGGCGTTGCGAGGCGGTGTGTCCCGCGTTTGCGGCAGGGCAGCCTTTAAACCCGAAAAAATTGATCCAAGATATGGTTGTGGGCATGGCGGGTGGCAGTGATGCGAAGTATGCCGGCAGCCCTTATCCGGGTCGTGATGTGGGTCAAGCAAAGGGTGGCGCCAACAATATTATCACTGAGGGTTTATTAGACGCCGACACTTTGTGGTCGTGTACAACTTGTCGCGCCTGTGTAGAGGAGTGCCCGATGATGATTGAACATGTCGACGCCATCGTTGATATGCGACGTTTTCAAACTCTGGAGCGAGGCCTTACGCCCAATAAAGGCGCTGAAACTTTAGACAACTTAATTGCCACCGACAACCCGAACGGCATGGACCCGGCCAGCCGCACCCATTGGGCCGCCGATCAAAATCTGCCTTTGATGAAAGATGTGCAAGAAGCCGAAGTATTATTTTGGGTGAGTGATGGTGCTTTTGATATGCGCAGTCAGCGCATTCTTCGCGCTTTTGTAAAGCTGTTAAAAGCGGCCAATGTTAACTTTGCGATTCTTGGCGATGAAGAGTGCGACTCTGGTGATGTCGCCCGGCGCCTGGGTGATGAAGCCACTTTTCAATCTTTGGCCAAGCGCAATATAGCGGTGCTTGAACAGTATTCATTTAAACGAATTGTTACCACCGACCCTCACGCGTTTCACTGCTTAAAAAATGAATACAGTGATTTTGGTGGCCACTATGACGTTCAGCATCACACAACGTTTATCAATGGCTTAGTGGCGACCGGCCAATTAAAGCTGTCGGCCTTCAAAGGTGGCAAAGTCACTTACCACGATCCCTGTTATCTCGGCCGCTACAACGGAGAATATGATTCGCCCCGTGAATTGTTAGCGGTGCTGGGAATTGAACTGATTGAAATGGAACGCTCTGGTTTTCGCTCTCGCTGCTGCGGTGGGGGCGGAGGCGCGCCTATCACCGATGTGCCTGGCGAGCGTCGAATTGCCGACATGCGCATGGAAGATATTCGCGGCACTGGTGCCGATGTAGTAGCCGTTGGTTGTCAACAGTGTACGGCCATGTTGGAGGGTGTTGTTGAACCAGGTCCAGAAGTGCAAGACATTGCTGAAATTGTCGCTCAATCATTATTAGGAGAGGCGCACTGATGAGCTTTGATGACGGCGAAGAACTTCGCAGGCGCGACCCTAGAGTTGAGCACATTTTGCGTAATCGATTGCACCCTCAGCACGAGAGTTTAATCTCGGCTCCAGCGGAGACAAGGGGCCCAAGCGGTTTGGTGCGCAAGAACCCACATCAGATCGGTTTTATTGGTCCAAATGGTCTAAAAAGAATTGATCGGCTCGCTGGCAACGGCCCCGTATTGGGGCGCGATGTGCGAGCAGCAAAAGTTAAAACTGAAGCGCTGCGGCCATTGGTATCTATAGCGCAAGCCGAGCAGTTTGTAGTGGCGGTTATGGACATGGTGGGTGGTCGACTCACCGCTCACGACAAAGATGTTTTGGGTCAGGCGCAGCAATTAGCGGCGGAAATTCCAGAAGTTTGTGCGGTAGTGGCCGTTGTTTTTGGTGCAGTTAAAGAAGACGCGTTTGAATTGGCCGGTGTTGATCGCTTGATTCATTTGCGCGGTGAAGATTACCAAGGGTATTGTCCCGAGCAAAGTATTGCGGCGCTTCAAGTCATTGACCAAAAATTGTCTCCGCGTTTTTGGTTATTCCCAGACAGTGTTCACGGTGCAGGTGAGTTGGGTCTGCGTCTCGCGGCGCGCCTGCAGGAGCGACCTGCCACGCAGGCTTGGCAGGTGAGTAGCGAAAAAACGACTTTTAGGGGCGGTTCTCAGCGCACGGATATATGTGTGGATACTCCGCGATTGCTCTTGTTGGCGGAAGAGAGCGCGGCTCCGATTGAAGATACCCGACACGAAGTAGTACCTATGTCGGAATTGACTGAAGACCTTGCAGCACAAGTTTTGCCTTGTATAAAAGATGGCGGCCAAGTTGCGGTAGACCCTAAGCAGATATCGCTGGCCGAAGCAGAATTTATTCTTGCTGCAGGCAACGGCATTACGGACTGGGAACAGTTTCATAGTGCCTCAGAAATTTTGCGGGCCACCGAAGGTGCGAGCCGGGTGGCGGTAGACGACGGCTTAATGCCTCGCAATACTCAAGTAGGTGCTACTGGCACTTGGGTGAGCGCTCGAGTTTATATTGCCGTGGGTATTTCTGGAGCGGTGCAGCACCTACAGGGCATTGCCTCCTGTGACAAAGTCATAGCCATCAATACTGATGCGGGTTGCGACATGGTAAAGCGGGCCGATCTCAGTGTGATAGGCGACAGCCAAGAAATCTTGGCCGAACTGATTCAATTGTGCGAACTGCGCCAAGAGCAGGAAATGAAGCAGGGGGTTGAACATGTTGCCTGAGTTAAAAGTGGTCGCCTTGGTCTCAATTGGCCAGCACATCAAGTCCGGCCGTTTTCAACGCGCCGATCAAGATGCACGCGCCGTTGAATTGGGTTTAAAGCTGCGTGGAGTAGACCTCACAGTGTTGCATGCAGGTTCGGCCGATGAACCCGTACTGCGTCGATATTTGGGCGCAGGTCTAAAGGCAATCACAGTGTTAGAGCAGCCCGCCAAGGCCGATATAGTTGGACCGATGTGTGAGTATCTAAATGAGCAGGGCGCGCAGATTATTTTGGCTGGCACGAAAGCTGAGTGTGGCGAAGCCTCGGGCATGATTCCTTACTTAGTTGGGGAACGTTTAGGCTGGCCAGTGGTGAGTCGTGTTGCGGATATTCTGAGTGTTGCCAATGGCGAGGCGGAAATATTACAAGCGCTGCCTCGTGGCCAGCGGCGCTTGCTGAAAGTGCGCCTACCTTTTGTGGCCAGTGTTGACAACGCCGCCGATGCGCCGAGGCAAAGTGCGTTTGGCCCCGGCCAGCGCGGTCATATTCATCGTGTGCAGGCGGCTGTTGTGGCAGACGAACTCAGTGCTAGCTGGACGCAAGTTCCGGCTAAAAAGAGACCCAAGCGCTTAGCGGTAGTGAAAGCCAAATCGGCGGCGGATCGATTCAAGGCGGCCACGGCAAAATCACAGGGCGCAGGCGGTGTGGTTCTACAGGCAGAAGCCCCTCGAGAACAGGCTCAGGCCATTGTAGATTTATTGCTCGAAGAAGGCCTTATTCAATGAAGTTTATTGGCTTAATTACGGTATATATAGGTCGGTTTTAAGTAAATGCTCGTAGACACTCTTTCCCATAATAGCGGCCATAAATACCGCACAAACGACTAGGTTCCGATTCACAACTCGGCTGAAAAGACTATGGATAAATACTCGCTGTTCAACTTATTCAATCACGCGCGGAATTACCACGAGAACTGGCAGCGCGCGTGGCGTAACCCTACACCCAAAAAAGTGTATGACGTGGTGATAGTGGGAGGAGGGGCTCATGGCTTGGCCACTGCATATTATCTCGCGAAGGTGCACGGCATAACTAATGTTGCGGTGGTGGAGAAAGGTTATTTGGGCGGCGGAAATACCGCTCGAAACACCACGATTATCCGCTCAAATTACCTCTGGGACGAAGCCGCACAGCTCTATGAATTCGCCTTGAAACTGTGGGAAGACATGAGTCAAGACCTCAATTTCAATGTGATGTTTAGTCAGCGCGGTGTACTGAATTTGGGTCACTCCCTACAAGACATGCGTGACATTGAGCGTCGAGTGAATGCCAATCGTTTGAATGGTATTGACGGTGAAGTGTTACAGACGAATGAAATACAAGATTTGGTGCCTTTGCTAAATTGCTCTCCAGACGCTCGCTATCCAGTGTTGGGAGCTTCCTGGCAGCCCCGCGGCGGCACGGCTCGTCACGATGCGGTGGCGTGGGGCTATGCACGAGCGGCGGACGCCATGGGTGTCGACCTGCTGCAACAAACTGAAGTGACCGGCATTCGCCGTTCGAACGGCGAAGTTGTGGGCGTAGAAACGAACAATGGTTTCATCGGTGCTCGCAAGGTGGCCTGTGTCACCGCGGGTAACTCAGGCGTTATGGCGGCCATGGTTGGCTTGCGTCTGCCCATTGAATCTCGCCCTTTGCAAGCCTTGGTATCAGAACCCTTGAAGCCTTGTCTCGACACCGTTGTGATGTCGAATGCGGTACACGGCTACATCAGCCAGTCTGACAAAGGTGACTTAGTGGTAGGCGCGGGAGTAGATGCCTACAACGGTTACGGTCAGCGAGGTTCTTTCAACGTGATAGAACATACTGTTCAGGCAATTTGTGAATTATTTCCCGCGTTTAGCCGAGTGCGGATGAATCGCCAGTGGGGCGGCATTGTAGACACTTGCCCAGATGCTTGTCCTATCGTTAGTAAAACCTCTGTGAAAGGTTTGTATTTTAACTGCGGCTGGGGCACGGGTGGTTTTAAATCCACGCCGGGTTCAGGTTATGTGTTTGCACACACGGTTGCGAACGACAACCCACACCCTATGGCAGCGCCATTCAATATCGACCGCTTCAGCAGTGGAGCATTAATTGACGAACACGGCGCCGCCGGTGTGGCTCACTAGAGGAAGTTGCGATGTTACAAATTCACTGCCCTTACTGTAATGAAACCCGCGAAGAAGAAGAGTTTACTTACGGTGGTGAGGCGCACATAACACGCCCACTAGACCCAGAGTCACTCAGTGATGCTGAGTGGGGAGACTATTTATTCTTTCGCAAAAACCCGCGCGGTCTGCATCACGAAATGTGGAACCATGCCGCCGGTTGCCGAAAATATTTTAACGTAACTCGGAATACTGTGAGTTATGAGATTCTCGAGTCTTATCCCATGGGTGCCAAGCCCAGTGTTACGGCCGAAACGGGAGATAAAAACTGATGCAACGCAATCGTTTAGCAACAGGTGGCCGCATAGATCGCCAGCAGAGCGTAAGTTTTACCTTTAACGGTAAAACTTATCAGGGTTTTAAGGGTGACACGCTCGCTTCAGCCTTGCTGGCTAACGGCGTAGACGTCGTCGCACGAAGTTTCAAATACGGTCGCCCAAGAGGCATCGTGGGCCACGGTGCTGAAGAGCCCAACGCCATTTTTCAGCTGGGTAAAGGCGCGGAAACTGTGCCTAACTTACGCGCTACGCAAGTTGAATTATATGAAGGACTTGACGCTTACAGCACCAGCGGTTGGCCAAGTGTCGATTTTGACGTGATGGGCTCTTTGGGTGCGCTGGGGCGTTTAATGCCCCCCGGGTTTTATTATAAAACTTTTATGCGCCCGAAAAAATTGTGGATGACCTATGAGCATTTCATTCGCAAGGCCGCGGGTTTAGGTAAGGCACCGCTTGAAGCAGACCCTGATACTTACGACAAGTTGAATCAACATTGTGACGTCTTGGTTGTGGGCGCGGGCCCGGCGGGTATCGCCGCTGCGCGCGAAGCCGCGAGCACCGGAGCACGGGTTATCATCGCTGATGAGCAAAATGAAATGGGTGGCAGTCTGTTGGCTTCGACCCACTCCATTGGTGATCAACTTGCGGCCACTTGGTTGGTTGAGCAGTTGGCGGAATTGAGCGCCTTAGATAATGTGCTTTTACTGCCACGCAGCACCGTATTCGGTTATTACGATCACAACTTTTTAGCGGTACTTGAGCGCCGTACAGATCATCTCGGGCTCACAGCAGACAAAGGTTCTCGGCAGCGGATGCACCGTGTGCGCGCGAAACAGGTTGTGTTGGCCACTGGAGCTATTGAGCGCCCCTTAGTGTTTGCCAATAACGACGTGCCGGGTGTGATGTTAGCGTCTTCTGTTTCTACTTATGTAAACCGCTATGGCGTTGCGCCAGGCACCGCTTTAGTCGTTTTCACAACCAATGACAAAGCCTACCAAACCGCTATTGATTGGCATCAGTCAGGCCGTATTGTAAAGGCGGTGGTTGACAGCCGACCTGCGCCTTGCGGAGCAATAGTAAAGGCGGTGCAAGCTTTGGGCATCGCGGTAATTACGGGCAGTGGCGTTATCGACGTGGTCGGTAAAAAACGTGTACAAGCCGCAAAAATTGCCGCCTTAAGCGATGATGGCCAGGAAATTCGCGGCGAAATTCAGACCCTTGAATGCGATCTAATTGCCAGTTCTGGCGGCTGGAGTCCCGCCATTCACTTGAGTTCTCACACGGGTGCGAAACCTCGTTGGAACGATTCCGTGGTCGGCTTTGTACCCGGAGAGTCCATGCAGCAAGAGCGTTCAGCTGGGGCTGGCAAAGGCACCTTTAGCACGGCGGCTTGTTTGTACGAAGGCGCCAGCGCGGGTGTTGAAGCCGCAAAATTGGCCGGTTTTGGCGATGGTCTCGTTAGTTTTGTGACTCCGAGTACTCAAGAGCTACCAGAGGAAGCTCAGCAGGCTTTGTTCTTGGTGCCTCATACTAAGACAAGCAGTCGCGCTCCAGCTCAGTTTGTTGATTATCAATTGGACGTAACCGCGGCGGGTATTGAATTGGCCGCGCGCGAAGGTTACGAATCTGTTGAGCATGTTAAGCGCTATACAGCTATGGGTTTTGGCACCGATCAGGGCAAACTCGGCAACATCAATGGCATGGCCATTTTGTCGAAAGCACTGGGTCAAAGTATGCCGGAAACGGGCACTACCATTTTCCGGCCGTCCTACACGCCAAGTACGTTTGGGGCAATTGCCGGTCGTGATGTGAGGGCTCTATTTGACCCTGAGCGCTACACCGCCACACACCGTTGGCACGAATCAAAAGGTGCTGCTTGGGAAGATGTGGGTCAGTGGAAACGCCCTTGGTATTTCCCTCGGGGCAGTGAAAGTATTCATGATGCGGTGAACCGTGAGTGTTTAGCGGTGCGTAATAGCGTCGGCATACTCGATGCTTCTACCTTGGGTAAAATTGACATTCAAGGGCCCGATGCAGCTGAGTTCATCACTCGTATTTATACCAATTCCTACTTGAAGTTGGCGGCCGGAAAGTGTCGGTACGGCGTGATGCTGAAAGAAGATGGAATGATATTTGACGATGGCGTGACCGCCTGTTTAGGTGAAAATCACTATCTGATGTTTACCACTACAGGTGGCGCAGCCGGCGTATTGGCGTGGCTGGAATTGTGGGTGCAAACTGAATGGCCTGAATTACAAGTGTACTTTACTTCAGTAACTGACCACTGGACAACGGCCACCGTAACCGGACCAAATGCACGGAAAGTGATTGCTAAAGTGTGTGAGGATGTTGATTTATCGGCTGAAGCCTTCAAGTTCATGGATTGGCGTGATGGCACTGTGGCGGGCGTAAAAGCGCGAATTTTCCGCATTAGCTTTACCGGTGAGCTGTCATATGAAGTGAACGTGCCGGCGCATTACGGTCGACATATTTGGGAAGCCTTGGTGAGTGCGGGTGAGGAGTTTGATATCACTCCATATGGCACCGAAACAATGCACGTACTGCGCGCAGAAAAAGGCTTCATTATCGCCGGGCAAGACACCGACGGTTCCGTAACACCTGCTGACATGAATATGAACTGGGTCGTAGGAAAAACCAAAACCTTTAGTTTCCTGGGCAAACGATCACTGGCGCGAAGTGACAGTGCGCGAGAGAATCGCAAGCAGTTGGTGGGCTTGAAAACCTTAGAACCTTCGACTGTTTTGCCTGAAGGCGCACAAATAGTTAATGACCCAAATGAGCCAATACCTATGGCCATGCAAGGTCATGTTACTTCGAGCTATTTCAGCGCAAACTTAAATCACTCAATTGCAATGGCGGTGGTGAAGGGCGGTTTGACGCGCATGGGCGAGGTGGTGTATTGCCCCTTAGCTGATGGTCGCACTGTCGCGGCTGAAATTGTAAGTTCTGTATTTTATGATCCCAAAGGAGAGCGTCAGAATGTCTGAAGCCGTTCAAGAAAAAATGACTAGAGAATCTCCTGTCGTTCGTCGTGAGTCGCCCCTGCATTATGTGATTGATACAGAAGTGAGCCCGGGCGAATCTAAAGACACAAAAGGCTGTGCTGTGGTGTTGCGTGAAGTTCAAGCAAAAGGTTATTTGACTCTGCGAGGGAACTCAAACGAAGCGTCATTTACCGATGGTGTTTTGGCGGCGTTGGGCGTGAGCTTGCCGACACAGCCAGGTACTTGCTTAAAGAGTGATGACATCAGTATTTATTGGCTGAGTCCTGACGAGTGGATGCTGACAACGCCGGGCGGTACTGAAGCCGAGCTTCAGGCGCGCTTGCGAGAAAACTTGTCTGGGCACTTTTCTGTTGTCGATGTGAGTGGGGGACAAACCTCCATAAACCTCAGTGGTGACGAAGTTCACGGCGTATTAAAGAAATCTAGCGCTTATGATTTTGACGAGCTGGTATTTGGTGTTGGGCGTTGCACACAAACCACGTTTGCAAAAGCTACGGCTTTGGTGAGTAAGCGGGCCGATGGATCATTTGACTTAATTATACGGCGCAGTTTTGCTGATTATATCTTTTCTTGGATCGCCGATGCCGCGGGAGAATATGGTTTTAAGGCCCTGCGTGAAATCTGATCAATAGCGACCACTATTAATGGCTTCGTAGCCGCCGGCTCCATAGGATAGGACACCTATGGAGCCACTCTCCCACTTAAGCATCACAAAAAGTTGTAGAGAACTGTTGTGCCTAGAGAATCCGCGGCACATACTGCAGAGCCTATTTATTCACCGAATGGAGATCTGGAATGCTTAAGACTTTTACCCCCTTATTGGCCCTCGCATTGGTGGCTTGCTCGCAAGACGCCCCGGCCCCTGTAGAAACTGGGTCTGATACTGTTGCTCCCGCAGTGAGCGAGGTCGCCAAGGCCTCTGAGCCGATGAGTTCTGACCTTCTGGCTGAGGCACTGTTGCTTCAAGATGAAGCAGCACAAGCTCGCTACGTGTACAGGCACCCAAGTGAAACTCTGGAATTTTTTGGCATAAAGCCTGGCATGACCGTGGTTGAAGCGCTGCCGGGTGGTGGTTGGTATTCCAAAATATTGCTGCCTTACTTGGGAAAAAACGGCAAGCTAGTGGGTGCGGACTACGCCTTAGATATGTTCCCAAAATTTGGTTTCTTCAGCGAAGAGCGCTTGGAAAAGAAACGTACCTGGATTGCCGACTGGACAGCTGAGGCCAATGGCTGGCGCAATGATGACAGTGCTGAAGTCTCTGCCTTTGTATTTGGCTCAATGCCAGAAGCCAATTCGGGGCAGGCTGACGCGGTGCTGTTTATTCGTGCTCTACACAATTTAAGCCGCTTTGAAAACGACGGCGCCTATTTAACCGCAGCTATTAAAGACGCATACGATGCCTTGAAGCCGGGCGGCATTGTCGGCGTTGTTCAGCATCAGGCGCCCAGCACCATGAGTAAAGAGTGGGCCAGCGGCTCGAAAGGTTATCTGCATAGAGACCGCTTGATCGCTCAGTTGGAGCAGGGTGGTTTTGAGTTTGTAGGCGCGAGTGATATCAATGCGAATCCATTAGATATTCCTGGTGAAGAGGACATTGTTTGGCGTTTGCCTCCAAGTTATGCCTCCAGTCGCGAAGATCAGCTTATACGCGCCAAGATGGATGCGATTGGTGAATCAAATCGTATGACCTTGAAGTTCCGTAAATCTGAGGTGAGTCAGTAACAATAGGTCTTGCCCCGCACCCCAGAGCCCAGGGTAAATGTGGGTGCTGGGGTCAATGAAGCGGTTTATTGGCTTTGTACTTCCGATCGCTAAGTACAAAGCCGAAATGTTAAAAAGTACAATTTATAGCCAGTTGAATTCTTTACTTCCCCTTTTAAACCCCTATATTTGCCCCCTATCAAGGTTCAATCGGCGAGATTGAGCGAAGTCCTCAAATTGGCTGAACCGAAATCTGAATTCAGTGTAAACTGTGGCCATTATTAGCCATGCCAAAGGCTACTGGCCAAGCTAGAATATTTATTCTGAACGCTCTACTGATACTCACCGGTTGAAAAATTTATGTCAAATCTCACCACTCGCCTGAACAAATACATTAGTGAAAGCGGCATTTGCTCGCGACGGGAAGCCGATCGCTACATCGAGCAGGGCAATGTATTTATTAATGGTCGCCGTGCGAGCGTGGGTGATCAGGTGCCTGCAGGCGCTACAGTTCGAGTGAATGGGCAAGAAATCGAGCCTCGTGACGAAGATCAGCTCACCTTTATCGCCCTGAATAAACCGGTGGGCGTTGTGAGCACCACAGAGTCGACGGAAAAGCACAATATTGTTGATTTCATCAAGCATGGTGAACGCATATTTCCCATTGGGCGCTTAGACAAAGATTCTCAAGGGCTAATTTTCCTCACCAACAATGGCGACCTGGTGAATAAGATACTGCGCGCGGGTAACCAGCATGAGAAAGAGTATCTAGTGACGGTGAATAAGCCGATTACCGATGCTTTTATCAAGGGTTTAATGGGCGGGGTGCCCATGTTGGGAGTGGTGACCCGAAAATGCAAAGTGACGAAAGTGAGCCCATTGGTTTTCAAAATTGTCCTCGTGCAAGGTTTGAATCGACAGATTCGTCGCATGTGTGAACATTTTAATTACGAAGCGGTAAAGCTTGAACGCGTCCGTATTATGAACGTGACAATGAAAGGTTTGAGCACTGGCGAGTGGCGGGACCTCAGTGAAAAAGAGCTGACGGAGCTTCTGCGTTTAACCGCTGATTCATCTTCTCAGTCGCCCGCCTCGGCGAAAAAACGCCGTCCAGCAAAAGCTTCGGACAAACCTTGGTACAAAGAAAAACCTAAAACCGCGGCAGGCCGAGGCAAGAAGCCTGCCCACAAATCGGCCAGCGGCAAGAAAACCTCTGGCTCGGCAGGAGCCAAATCGCGCCCCGGACGCTCAGCGAAACCAGGCACGGCTAAACCAGGCGGCGCAAAGAAGCGCCGTTAACACACCTTTTATGGAGAGCACTATGAAGTTGGAATCATTGGCATTGCACCACGGGTATGAATCTGAGGCCACCACCAAGGCCGCGGCCGTACCTATTTACCAAACTACGTCATACACCTTCGATGACACTCAGCACGGCGCTGATTTATTTGACCTGAAAGTGCCAGGTAATATTTACACTCGTATTATGAACCCCACAACAGCCGTTTTGGAACAGCGTATCGCCGAAATGGAAGGGGGCGTGGGCGCTCTGGCCGTTGCCTCAGGAATGGCCGCTATTACCTATGCCATTCAATGCATCACCAGTGTTGGCGACAATATTGTGAGCACAAGCCAACTGTATGGCGGCACGTACAATTTATTTGCACACAGCTTCCCCCGTCAGGGCATTGAAGTGAGAATGGCGGCGTTTGACGATTTTGACGCGATTGAAAAACACATTGATGACAATACCAGGGCGCTATTTTGTGAGTCTATTGGCAATCCCGCTGGGAACATTGTTGATATTGAAAAGTTGGCGGAAATTGCCCACCGGCACGGTATTCCTTTGATGGTTGATAATACCGTCGCCACACCTTTTTTGTGTCAGGCTTTTTCTCATGGTGCGGACATCATTGTGCATTCTCTCACTAAATACATTGGTGGCCATGGCACCACTGTGGGCGGTGCAATTGTTGATTCGGGTAAATTTGACTGGGTGAAAAACAAAGCCCGTTTCCCTGTGCTCAATGAACCCGACCCCTCATACCACGACGTTGTTTACACCGAGGCTTTTGGCGAAGCCGCGTTTATTGGTCGCTGTCGCGTTGTACCTTTGCGCAACACCGGTGCCGCATTGGCGCCACACAGCGCGTTCTTAATCATGCAGGGCCTAGAGACTTTAGGTTTACGCATGGAACGCCATTGTGAAAACGCGCTAAAAGTGGCTGAGCATCTCCAGCAACACCCAAAAGTTGAATGGGTCAGCTACGCCGCTTTGCCTGACAGCCCTTATAATGCGGTGTGTCGCCGTATCACTAAAGGGCAGGCATCAGGCATATTGAGCTTTGGTATTGCGGGCGGTAAAGCCTCTGGCGAGCAATTTATTGATGCCTTGAAAATGATCTTGCGTCTGGTGAACATCGGTGATGCTAAGTCATTAGCGTGCCACCCTGCCAGCACTACACACCGCCAGCTTAATGACGAAGAACTTAAAGCCGCAGGTGTTTCAGAAGACTTGGTGCGAATTTCCGTAGGCATTGAGCACATCGACGATATATTGGCAGATATAGACCAGGCACTTAGCGCGGTCGGCTAGCGGAATAGGGCAATATCTGCTTCAATTAATAACGAAGGAGTTATTGCCCTTAGCTGTATCGATCGGAGTCTGCGGAATATGCAACAAGCACCGAACCATCCTAAAGAAACCGAGCGGCTGTCGGCGCTTGCGGAATATGAGGTGCTAGACTCTGAGGACGAAGTGGCTTTTGATGAGCTCACGAAAATCGCCAGCGCTATTTGTGGCACGGAAATTTGCTTAATTAGCCTGATTGATCACGACCGTCAATGGTTTAAATCTAGAGTGGGTCTTGACGCCACGGAAACACCGCGAAGCGCCGCATTTTGTTCCCACGCCATTCTTCAAGATGGTGTCTTTGAAGTTCACAATGCTCTCAAAGACGAACGTTTTCATGATAACCCACTTGTTACTGATCCAGACGGACCGGGTATGCGTTTTTACGCAGGGGCACCCTTGGTCACCGAGAGTGGTTTACCCTTGGGTACTTTGTGTGTCATTGATCGGAAACCTCTGACATTAAACGATCTGCAAAAACAGACTTTGAAAGTATTAGCCAATCAAGTTATTGGTCAATTAGAACTTCGTATACAGCATCGTCGATTGCAGCGCATCAGTCATCAGCGTGAACAACTACTCGCCGTTATTGCCCATGATTTACGAGACCCTTTTAATAGTGTTTTAGGTTTTTCTCGCCGGCTCAAGGAAAAAGCGCTTTCTGACACCCCAGAGAGAATTGCTTCAATTGCAGACTCCATTCTCAATTCTGGGCATCGCGTTTTTCAATTGCTCGACGAGTTACTGCAGTGGTCTCAATTACAAATGGGTTCAGTAAGAGGCAGGCCTAAAGACTGTAACTTGGCTGAATTAATTCAAAGTAATATCGAACTCCTGCAAGATGCCCGGGCATTAAAATGCATCGAGTTAAGTGTCAATGTACCCGCTGAATTACATCTCTTTGTAGACTCAACTCTATACGGAACGGTGATTCGGAACGTCTTGGCTAACGCCATAAAATTCACCCCAAACGAAGGCCGAATAATTATAGAGTCGTGTCTTGAGAATGATCAGGTATTGTTGTCTATAAGCGATACAGGTCTTGGTATATCGAAAGAAAAAGCCGACTTGCTTTTTAGTCTTCCGGTAAGCAGTGAGAAGGGCACCAGCGGCGAGCCGGGTTTTGGTTTGGGTTTGAAATTGTGCAAAGAGTTCATTGACTTGCAAGGCGGGGAAATATGGCTCGATGAAAACTATACCCTTGGCACAAAAATAGTGTTCTCCATCCCGAATTAATTACTCTTTATCACGCACAGAAATGCTCGCTGTTATTTTTCAAACTCCTGGTGGCCATGTTCTTTTGCCGGTGTAAGTCGCCGGAACCTATAACACACAAACCCCTCTAAGCAACACTATTGCCCATGCTTATACCCGGCTATCATTTAAAAAAATGCGCCTCTAAGCCGCAGTATGGCAAAATGCTGTCCGATACCCACACAAAGAAACCTCCAATAAGAAGCACAACTAAGAGAACTGATATGCACGGTATGATGATGGACACCCAGCTCATGATTTCGTCGCTGCTCACTTTTGCAGACCGAAACTTCCCCGAACAAGAAATTGTGTCAGTGACGGCTGAGAATCCTCGTCACCGTTATACCTATCGAGAGTGCTTTAAAAGAACTCGCCAGTTAGCCAATGCACTGGACGGTTTAGGGGCAAAATTTGGCGACCGAATTGGTACCCTGGCGTGGAACGATTATCGCCATTTAGAGCTTTATTACGGTGTGTCTGGCAGCGGTATGGTATGCCATACAATCAACCCTAAGTTGACCCCGGCGCAAATTATATTTGTCATCAATCACGCTGAAGATCGCCTGATTTTTGTTGATCCTTTAGTCTTGCCGCTACTGGAAGCGATTCAAGAACATCTCACCACAGTTGAGCAATTTGTCATTCTTGCCGACAAAGCGAACATGCCAGAAACCACTTTGAGCAATGTGCTGTGTTACGAAGAGCTCATCGGTGAATATTCTGACGAGTTTGAATGGCCAGAGTTTGATGAAAACACTGCCAGCGGCCTTTGTTACACTTCTGGTACTACCGGTAACCCCAAGGGTGTGATGTACAGTCATCGCTCAACGATTCTTCATGCTTATGCCTCTAGTTTGCCAAGTGTTTCGGGTTTGTTGCCCACAGATTCTGTTTTACCAGTTGTGCCAATGTTTCACGTTAACGCCTGGGGCATGCCTTTTGGCGTATTGATGTGCGGCGCAAAAATGGTTTTCCCTGGCCCGAAAATGGGTGACAGTGAAACTCTGCAGGCTTTGATGGAAGAGGAGTCTGTGAGCCTTACCTCTGGTGTCCCCACTATTTGGATGGGTTTGCTCGACTATTTGGATCAAACAGGCAAAAACATCGACAGTGTACAAAAAGTGAGCGTTGGCGGTGCTGCCTGCCCAATGTCGCTGATTAAGCGCTTCAGAGACGACCACAATGTGCTGGTTAAGCAGGGCTGGGGAATGACAGAAACCAGTCCTCTTGGCACGGTGTTTGGGCTCAGAGCGGGCATGGAAGATTACAATGATGAGCAGGTGGCTGAGGTTCAGGCTAAGCAGGGTCACGGTATTTTCGGTATTGAGATGAAAATCACCGATGAGGAGAACAAAGAGCAGCCTTGGGACGGCGAGGCTGTGGGTCGCTTGAAGGTTCGCGGACCTTGGGTGGCTAAGGGTTATTATAAACAGGAGGAGAGCCAGAGCCCGCTGGATGAGTCTGGCTGGCTGGATACGGGCGATGTGGCGATGATTGATGCCCAAGGCTATATGCAAATTACGGATAGAACTAAGGATGTTATTAAGTCTGGCGGTGAGTGGATCAGTTCGATTGATATTGAGAATGCGGCGGTGGGACACACTGCTGTGGCTGAGGCGGGCGTGATTGGTCGCTACCACCCTCGCTGGACTGAACGGCCTCTGCTGGTGGTGGTTAAGCAAGCTGGCGCTGAGCTGGATAAGGCGGGCATGCTTGAGTTTTTGGTGGATAAGCTGGATAAGATGTCGATGCCAAATGATGTTGTGTTTGTTGATGAGTTACCTCATACGGCAACGGGCAAGATCAGTAAGCTGGATTTGCGTAAGCAGTTTGAGGATTACGAGTTTACGGCTTAGTGGTTTTTGTTTGATTTGACCCCCTACCTCTGTGTGGGGGGTATTCCTTTCTTTTGTTTCTTTGGTCTAAAATTCGGTATATCGGGCTTTTTCGCTTTTATGTCTGTGGGTTTTTGGCTGTCAGTCGTTTTATAAACACTGGGGATACGGTGCTCGCCCATTTTTGGGGTATTTAGATTGCGGCGCGCGCCGGTTTAGCCATGCCTCAATAGGCATTACGCCCGAACGCACGCCTTTTCCCTCAGACCAACCCGCTGCGGAACTCGCCCGTGCCGGACTCAAACAGTCCTCGCTCTAAGACGTTGGTCTGAGGGAAAAGGCTAGGAGACGCGTTCTGAATGGGCGTAATGCCTATTGAGGCATGGCTATACCTTTCATTGGTAGTTTTATTTTTTTGTTTCTATTTCTTCTTGGAGGTGGGTGTGGGTTTGGTGAATTCTGATTCTGTGAATGTGGGTGTTGAGCTCTATGCGGAGCATTTGACGGAGAAGTTGTCGCGCTTTGAATCTATTTTGGCGGAGACGGGCTATTCGGATTTGGTGATTGCGGCAGGGGAGGCTGTGTATCATTTTCAGGATGATATGGATTATCCGTTTAAGGCGAATCCATATTTTAAAGAGTGGGTGCCTCTGAATGCGCGGGCGTCTAGTTTTTTGCATTTAAGGGCTGATGGCGAGAAGCCGCGGCTCTATCTTTGTGTGGCTGAGGATATTTGGCATACGCCTCGGCAGGAGCTGCCGCGTGGTTTTGATGGGTGCTTGGATGTTGTGGAATTTTCGTCATTTGAGGAGATTTCTGGGGAGTTTTCTTTGGGGGGATATACGGCTTTTATTGGTGAGGTGAATACTTTTGGTATGCCACTTGAGGCCTTTAATCCGCTGAAATTGATTACGGCGATTGATTTTCAACGGCGCTATAAAACGCGTTATGAGCAGCAGTGTGTTCGGGAGGCAAACCGTTTGGCGGTGCCGGCGCATAAGGCGGCGCACGCGGCGTTTATGGCGGGCGGTTCTGAGCAGGAGATTTGTGCGGCTTATTTGCGGGCCTGTGGCTGTATGGAAAATGATATGCCTTATTCGGTGATTGCGGGTGTGAATGAGCATGCGGCGGTGTTGCATCATTTCCGTTTGGACAATCGGGCGGCTGAGGTGCCTCGCAGTTTTTTGATTGATGCGGGTGTGGATGTTTATGGTTATGCGTCTGATATTACTCGCACTTATGCTTTTGATTCTGGCTCGGAGTTTGCAGCGATGATTCAGCGGCTAGACGCTGAACAGTTAGGTTTTGTGGCGGCAGGTGCGATTGGTAAAAAACCTTTAGATTTGCACATTTTGTCGCATCAAAAGGTGACGGAAATTTTGGTGGAGTTTGGCGTGATTACAACGTCGGTGGAGGAGGCTATGGCTCTGAAGTTGAGTGGCACTTTTTATCCGCACGGTTTGGGTCATCATTTGGGTTGTAATGTACACGATAAGGGCAGTCAGTTGGCGACGCCTCAAGGGCTTATGTTTGAGCCGCCTGCAGAATATCCAACGATGCGTCACACGGCGCCTATGGTGGGGGGGCAAATATACACTGTTGAGCCAGGGCTTTATTTTATTCCAGCTTTGTTGGATAAGTTGCGGGCTGGGGAAAATGCGGACAAGCTGAACTGGGCAAGGGTGGAGGAGTTTATACCTTTTGGCGGTATTCGCATTGAAGATAATATTGTGCTGCATGAGGATGGGCGTTTGGAAAATTTAACGCGCGATGCGTTTATGGCCTGTTAGCAGATTGAATGCGGGAGCGTTGTTTTTGGCGCCTCAAAACTCGAAAGAGAATGAGGCGCTGGTGAGGCGAGGCTATTTTGCGCTGCTTTGCAATGCTAGTACGGCTTCCTCTACGTCCCGAAGCCGATCCTTTCCGTAGTAGATGTCATTGTTGACGAAGAAGGTGGGAATGCCGAAGCTGCCGCGTTCCACTGTGGCGTTGGTGTTGTCGATCAGCAACTTTTTAATATCTGGTTCTTGTGTGCGCTGCATGATGTGCTCGCCATCTAGGCCAGATTCATTGAGCGCCGATATTATAACTTCTAAGTCGTCCATTTTTTTAGGCGCTTCCCACATGTGATGGAAAACGGCCTCCATGTATGCGGCCAAAATTCCCTCGTCTTTAGCCACGATCGCGCCGCGCATCACCTGCAAGGTATTCACTGGAAAGTTTGGGTTGAAATTGAATTCGTTTAGCTGGTGCTTGGCAATGAAGCGTTCAATTTCAATGCGTTCGTAGTCTGGTTTATTTTTAATGTGGGCGAAGGCCAGCATGGGAGCTTGGTTGTCACAAGCTTTGAAAATGCCGCCGAGTAAAACGGGAATGTAGTTAAATTGAGTATCTATAGCCGCTTCCACTTTGGGTGCAACCTTATAAGAAAAGTAGGCGTTGGGGCTGGCAAAGTCAAAACAAAAGTCCAATTCGATTGTCATAGTGTTTCCATCATTTTTGATTGTGTTAGTGTTGGTATTTTTTTAATAAAAAGTTGAATAAGATGTTGATTGAAGAGTTGAATAAAAAATTGTGGCTATTTAAGCTACCACTTTTCTATCCAAGGCCTGCAGTCCAGCTCAAAGGTCCAAGCGTTGCGTGGCTGCTGATGCAGCATCAGGTAATTACTGGCTAGGTCGTCGGGCTGCACAATACCTTCCTTTTCGGCAATGGCATCGTAGTTGGGTATGTTGGCCTTAATCCAGTCGGTTTCTACGGCGGCGTCAATCACAACGTGGGCAACGTGAATGTTCTTGGGTCCTAATTCCCGAGCCATGCTTTGGGCCAGTGCGCGCAGCCCGTGTTTAGCACTGGCAAAAGCGGCAAACCCTGCGGAGCCTTTAACGCTGGCGGTGGCGCCGGTAAATATGATGGTGCCTCGCCCGTGTTTGCTCATTGATCTCGCCGCTTCGCGTCCAGTGAGGAAGCCAGCGAAACAGGCCATTTCCCAGATTTTATAAAATTTACGGCTGCTGGTGTCTAGAATGCTCATGGGCACGTTTGCGCCTATATTAAAAACCACGACCTCAAGCTTGCCGTGTGTGCTTTCAATTTCGGCAAACAGAGCTTCTACTTCTTCCTCTTTGCGTGCATCGCAGGTGTAGGCGTGTGCCTTTAATCCTTGCGCGTGGAGTTCATCTACAAGCGGAGCGAGCTTATCGCCATTACGCCTGGCCATACACACGGTGTGGCCTTGCTGGGCAAACTTTCGCGCAATGGCCGAACCAATGGCGTCGCCTGCACCCATAATCAGGGTGACGGGGGCTTCCGGGGAGAGTGCTTCTGTCATAAGGGGCTCCAGTTGTCTGTGTTGGTTCTGCGTTGATTCCAGCTTAGTTCTTAGTGACTAATTTCGTTAGTTCTAAATTGGAACTAACTATAAGTTTCAAAATGGAACCTGTAAAGCTATAATTGCTTTTCTTCCCATAATTTAGCTTGAGTGGTGCTTACCCTATATGCGTTGGAATGAGATCGACACTCAGGTGTGTTCAGTGGCCCGAGCTTTGTCTGTGGTGGGCGACCGCTGGACCCTGTTGATACTGCGCGACTGTTTTACCGGTGTGCGTCGTTTTGACGCCATGCAGAAAAGCTTGGGCATTACCCGCCATCGCTTGTCTGATCGCTTAGTACGTTTGGTGGACAGTGGCGTTTTGAACAAAGTGCCCTATCAAGAGCGGCCGCTGCGCCACGAGTATCGTTTGAGTGAGATGGGCAAAGAGCTCTACCCTGTAGTTCTTAGCTTGGCACACTGGGGTGATAAGTGGCTGGACGACGGAGACGGCGCGCCCATCCAACATGTACATAATAATTGCGGGCATGTGGTGCGCAGTGTATTGGCGTGTTCGGAGTGTGGTGAAGCGCTTGAGCCAAGGGCGGTGACACCGCAAGTGGGCCCGGGCATCATGCGCAAACATGAGCGCGGAGAGATGGGTGAGCAGGACGCAGAGCGCCTGCCGCCATTCGTTAAAGGCCCCGTAGCTTAAAGGTCGCTTTAGTTAAAAACCGTTATGGTTAAAGGTTCCTAGCTTCCTGTTTGGCGCGAATATACTGACTGTGCGGCAAATGCATTAAGTCTGAAATACGACGAATAATATGCTCTTCATATTTGTCGACAGCACCGTCGGCATAGGCCACTTTCCACATGCCCGTTACCAGGCGAAACTTCTCTTCGTGTGTGCAGCTATCGTTCACCTGCCGAGTAAATTGAAAGAGCGACGTGGCATCTGAGCTTTGCTTTTTTGCGTTAGTCACCAAAGTGTTCAGTTGTTCCGGTGTTAAGTTGAACTCGCTAGAGAGAATGGCGAGTAAAGCGTCGAGTTCTGTGTTGTCAAAATCTTGATCGGCGGTCGCTACCTCAATCATTAAGGCGGCGGCGGCAAGGGCCCAAGTATGGGTTTCTGTATTTTCAGCCGAGTTAGCCGGCTCATCCAGTTTTAACATTGAGAACAATTTTTCAAACACAATTCTTTCCTTATTACTTAACGATTGTTGTCTTCTAGCGCGCGACGTTCCGCGTTTTCAATGGCGGGCTGCATCGCCTCAAAAGCGCGACGTAATACATCGGCGTCTTTTGGCAGTTTGTGAGCCTCCTCACTAATATAACGCCTAAAAATACGGGCGCCAGGTTTTCCTTGAAATAGGCCCAGCACGTGTCGAGACATGTGGTTAAGACGAGTGCCTTTGGCAATTTCTTCGGCGCAGTAGTCCGCATAGCGCGAGAGAATTACTTCGCGTGAGGGTGCGGGTTCAGTGTCCCCATAAATTTTCCCGTCCACTTCTGCGAGAAGGTAGGGGTTATGGTAGGCCTCACGACCAATCATCACACCGTCAACATGTTGTAAGTGTGCTTGGCATTGCGCTATATCTGTGACCGCGCCATTGATAATAATCTCCAGCGAGGGGAATTCTTTTTTCAGTTTGTAAACCATGTCGTATTTGAGAGGGGGAATTTCACGGTTCTCTTTTGGACTCAGGCCCGACAGCCAGGCCTTGCGCGCATGGATCGTCACCCGCCTGCAGCCCGCCGCGCGTATCTTGTCGAGAAAGGCGGGCAGAATGTCCTGTGGTTCCTGTTCGTCCACTCCGATACGGCATTTGACCGTCACGTCGACATCGACCACAGCGCCCATTGCGGCCACGCAATCAGCAACAAGTTCCGGGCTTTGCATCAATATCGCCCCAAAGGCGCCCGACTGCACCCGGTCCGACGGGCAGCCGCAGTTGAGGTTGATCTCGTCATAGCCCGCATCGGCGCCCAGCCTTGCCGCCGCTGCCAGCTCTGCCGGGTCAGATCCGCCGAGCTGCAGGGCCACCGGGTGTTCCTCTGGCGCATGGTCCAGCAGATGCAACGCCCCACCCCGAACCAGTGCCGGCGCGGTGACCATTTCTGTATACAAGAGGCTGTGTTTTGAGATCAACCTCAGGAAATAACGGAAGTCTCTATTAGTCCAATCGAGCATTGGAGCAATAGAAAGACGGTGTGAGTGTTTAAAGTTTAAATCAGATGATGTCATAATATTGTTCACGTTTCAGAAAGGGTATTTTCGCTTAAAAACAGATAAAATGCCCATTTTTTCCTCTTCGCTACCTGTTAGAGACACTGTAATGCAGACAATTCAAGGTGATGGGTTTATCGTCACGATTATAAAAAGTAAGCGCCGCAAGACAACTGCGTTAAAAATTAAAGATGGACATGTCTCTATTCATATCCCTCATCGCCTTGCTACCGGCATTGCTCAGAAATTTGTGCTTGAAAAAACAGTGTGGATTCAAAAAAAACTGCAACTCC
>ENA-OSET01000473-OSET01000473.1-sediment-metagenome-genome-assembly--contig:-NODE-473-length-44959-cov-5.734771_pt1 | contig 44959 bp, 42 predicted proteins | sample MGYA00237882_ERZ534229 | MGnify/ENA primary metagenome ERZ534229 (study PRJEB26408, sample SAMN06266212) | sediment metagenome | isolation source: Hudson Canyon methane seep mesocosm | place: USA:Hudson...
AGAGACATTCATACCGGAGCATCAAAGGGACTTTTCCGCGAGTCGACGGCTTCGGATTTGGTCTACAGCATGCTCAACAGGTGAAGAACCTTACAGCCTGGCTATCACTTTACACAAAGCCATGGGCTCTTCTCTCAAAAGTTGGGACAGCCGAATTTTGGCCACAGATTTGGATACCGATGTCTTAGATAAGGGGAAAAAAGGCATTTACAAAAACGATCGAATCAAAGATCTGCCTCGAGAAGTGAGCAAACAATGGTTTAAGAAAGGAGCGGGAGAAAACGAAAACTACGTAAAAGTAGATCCCTCGCTTGCAGACCTCATCACGTTCAAGCAGTTAAACTTATTACATGAATGGCCCGTAAAGGGGCCATTTGATGTAATTATGTGTCGTAATGTCTTAATTTATTTTGACAAACAAACTCAAAAGGAATTGGTCAAAAGATTCACCCAGCTACTACGCCCAGGTGGCTTGTTAATTCTTGGTCACAGTGAAAGTATTGCCAAGAGCTTCGGAGATCTAATTCTTCGAGGCCACACTATTTTCGAAAAGCAATGATTATAACAAGTCGTCTGATCATGGACAATCAAGGATGGCATGCAATGTTATGGAGCTCTTTTCGTGGTAAATAGACATCGAAGTGAAGAGGCGCCCAACTGCCTGCACGGCTTTGAAAAAATCAGCCGCTACTGGGATAGACGCCACAATTGCTTTGTCGCAAAAATTTTACCCGGGGAATTCTATGTAAGTAGACAACCCGAAATGATAGCGACGACGCTAGGCTCATGTGTGTCCGCATGTATTTGGGATGCTCCCGCCGGTATTGGCGGCATGAATCACTTTATGTTGCCCCTGACTAATCAGGCGAAAGATGATGTCGTATGGGGCAACGTTGCAAGCGACGCCACACGTTATGGAAATTACGCGATGGAACACCTCATCAACGAATTACTGACAAATGGCGGCTCGCGGCGAAACTTACAGGCAAAATTATTTGGCGGCGGAAAAGTGCTCAAACAACGCAATGATGTCGGAGCAAAAAATGTCGCATTTGTTCTCGATTACCTGGAACTGGAAAAAATTCCCGTTATCTCTCACGATCTCGGCAAGGATTATCCTAGGAAAGTCATGTTTGACCCTATAAGCGGTAACGCTAAGATGAAAAAAATCTTTAAGATTCACAACGATACAATTCTTGCGCGAGAAGATGACTACAAACATTCTTTAGTGACCAAAAAAACAGAAGGAGATATCGAACTTTTCTAAAGCCCGCACTGACATACAGGGCTTTAGACCTTGCTCTTTTCGACATAAGCTGCCTTTCATCCATTCGACACAAGCCTTTGCTTAACCTATTATCAAGTGCAATATTAGAGAGTTTTCAGCTAGAAAGAGGTATCATCAGAACCAACCATGATGGGATTTTCGACGCTTAAAGCCAGCTTTAACCAGAACACCGAGGGATGGCTAACTTTTGCAAATGGATAGGTGCAATAGAACAGGACTAGGTAGAGTCTCATTCGAATACCTTTCTTATCTAATCGAGTTTTTTGGCGGTTTGTGCTCTGGTAAAATTGCCTAACTAACTATAATGAAAAACAATAGTGTGAGTGAATATCTATGGTTGGAACGGCCTTCAAAAACAACATCCCGGCATTACTCACAAGCTTTTGTGCACTGCTAACCGTTGCTATTATAGGCGGCGATATAGTAGCAATCGCTGCACTCGTCGTTGTCACTGCAGCATGGTTAATCTCTAGTAGCAGTAACGAAAAAAAGAGAATATCCTCCGACGAGTTATCGATATCGGCCTTTAGCAAGGGAGTCCAAGACCAGCAACATGACATCGGTAGCAATATAGAAAAAATCCTAAAAGAGGAGACTAGTCAGGTAGGAGAGCATATCTCGCGAATTAGCTCGCTGATGGGCGATTCAAATACCCTCCTGCAAACAGGTTTTAGCAAGGTAGCTGGCGAAACGAATATACTCAAAGACACCGTCATGGATCTGGTCGGACGAGTAAAAGGCGAAGGTAGCCATGACGAAAATGTAGACAACAAGCTTTCTATCGCTGAATTCATTTTAAAGACAGATAATATACTTCAAGATAATGTCGATTTACTCGTTACAATCAGTGACCGGAGCGTAGGCGCTATTCACCGTATCAACGATATGACCAACGATTTGGAGGAAATGTTCTCGTCTCTCGACGATGTACAAAAGCTGGCAGATCAAACAAATCTATTGGCACTCAACGCAGCGATTGAAGCAGCCCGTGCCGGAGAAGTAGGACGAGGTTTTGCGGTGGTGGCTGATGAGGTGCGCTCCCTGTCCCAAACATCTTCGTCTTTAAACGAGAAAATCAGAGAGAAAATTCAACAAGTTAAGAGCAGAATGGATGAAGTAAATTCTGAAGTTGGCGCGATTGCGAGTCTAGATATGAATAGCGCCATAGACGGAAAATCGATCATTGATCACATGCTGGCCAAAATCGAGAAAAATAATTTTGATACAGAGATCATTCTCCAACAGCTTTCTGACGCAAGTAATACCATTAACGAAGAAATGAATCATTCTATTCGCGCTTTGCAATTTGAAGACATTGTCAATCAGTTATCCGGGCATGTCCAACAACGTCTGGACCATATTGACGCAGTTGCAGAATTTTCGCACACAGAAATTGCTAACGCCGTCGATGAACGAGATCTCAAATTGGCGGCGGAAAAACTTCAACAACTGCGAGATAATTTCCACGCTCAAAACATAGCGCAAAAAGTTGAACAGAGCTCCATGGAAGAAGGTGTTATAGAACTATTTTGAAGTTTGTCACAGGTGAAAAAATCAATGTCAATTTCCAGTAACTTAAAAAACGGATCGGTAACCATTACTTTAGGAAACCGTTTTGACTTCACTGCAGTGGAGGAATTCCGCCGCGCATACACTGAACACGAAGGAAGATCCTATGTGGTAGATTTTCGTCATACCGAATACATGGACAGCTCGGGGCTGGGCATGCTGCTGAATATGAAACGGGCCTTAAAAGACTTAAAGACATCGATAAAATTAACAAGCTGCCGCCCGCAGGTAAAAAAGGTACTGCTTATTTCAAGATTTGAAACCGAGTTTTCCATCGACTAATTATGACTATTTTAGTTGTCGAAGATAGTGCTTCAACCCGTTTTTTACTGTCGAGTATCGTTGAAGATATAGGCCTCGATTGCGTACTGGTCGGAAGCGGTGAAGAAGCGTTAGAGTTCATCTCCGGCGATGTAGCCCTTCCCGAGGTTACCATTTTAGATATTGGACTACCCGGAATCGATGGCTATGAAACCTGCCTTCGCATGAAAGCGCTTTCAGGTGCAAGCCATCTGCCTGTGATTTTTTTGACCAGCGCAAAAGACAATAACATTCTCAGCAAATGCCTGGAAGTAGGCGATGACTACGTCGCCAAGCCTTTTACCGAAGAAATGATCACATCAAAAATTGAAGCCCATCGGCGAGTATCCGATGTCTACCGACAATTAGAAAGCCAGTACCAAGAACTACAGCGCTTTCAATATTCGACGAATTTAGAACATAAAATTGTAGAAAATATTTTTTCCAAACAGTTTGAAAAACATATCAGTGTTTCAGACAATTTCCGCTACCACCTATCACCCAAGTCGGTTTTTAATGGCGATGTACTTCTAACGGCTTACGGGCCGTCAGGCAGCCTCTATATTGCCATTGGAGACGTTACCGGGCACGGTCTTCCTGCTGCCGTTGCAGCGATTCCCGTATATCCCACTTTTCGTTCGATGGCAGTCAAAGGTATAGGCGTCGGTTCGATAGCTGCTCAAATGAACGCCGCTCTATTGGGAATATTACCTGACAACATGATGGTCGCAGCAAGCCTTTTGGAACTCAGTAAAGCTGGAGACACTCTAACAGTGTGGTCTGGGGGAATGCCACCCATGATTCTAGCCGACGATATGGGTAATATAAAACAATTGATTAGTCCATCGCATTGTCCACTCGGAATGCTTGAAACTCACAAGTTCGCGCAAGATATACAAGTATTTAATGTCAACCGCGGCGACAAAATTTACTTGTTTACCGATGGAGTCGAAGAAAGCCGAAACAGCAACAATGAGATGTTTGGTGAAGCTCGATTGCATGGTTTATTTGATGGCAACGATGGTGATATGTTTAGTCGTATCATCGATCAACACAAGAAATTTACCGGGATTCAAGAGCAAGATGATGATATTTCCTTAGTGGAAGTTTGCTGTGGAGCTCACTTGGGGCCCGTTGCTGCTGCGGAAGATGCCGGAGAGAACATTCGAATTATGCCCTGGACGCTAAGCTATGACTTGGACGCAGAAGATATGCAGGCAGCAAACCCTGTCCATCAAATCATAGAGCAGCTATCCAATGCCAGCGGCCTTGACGTCCACCAGGATTACCTGTCAACTATTTTGTCCGAGTTGTTTAGTAACGCCCTGGAACACGGCGTACTGGAATTAGATTCCTCGATTAAAGAAACAGACGACGGCTTTCTCGAATATTATCAGCTACGACGGGAAAAACTGGAAAACCTAACTGATGGATTTATTCACATAAAAATTCAATTAAAGAAAAATGCGGATAATCCAGTCATTGAAATCAAAGTAAAAGATTCAGGGAAAGGCAGGGTTGACCAGAAAGCGACATCGCCGGACATGGATAAAGCCTTTGGCCGGGGTATCGATATCGTCCGAACCTTATGTGACAGCGTCGTATACGACGACATAGGCAGCGGCATAACTGTCACATACTCTCTTCAAACAATCGCATAGCGCCCTAGTTTCCGTCTTTTTAGAAATCTCTCTGTTTTCTGGCAAGTGTCTTCTCGCCGTTTATCTACTGCTATCGTTAACCCGGCGATCTCAAATTCGGCATCAACTGTCGGACGATCAATTCATACTCCTGAATCGCGCCAAGCTATGTAATTGCCGCCCCGATCTGGTATTCTGTCGCATTGATAAGCTCTAGGACAGTTAATTGAACACACTATATGGTATTAAGAATTGCGACACGGTAATGAAGGCAAGAAAATGGCTCGATGAAAAATCGATTGCTTATACCTTTCATGATGTCCGAACAGACGGAATCAACGCGGATCGAGTTAATCACTGGATAAAAACCCTGGGCTGGGAAACCGTCGTCAATAAACGTAGTACCAGCTGGAAGCAGCTCGATAGTCAAACTCGCGAGAACATGGATGAAGCGACCGCGGTAGACGCAATACTGCTGAACCCTACTTTGATAAAACGCCCTGTTTTGGAGAAGGAGAACAGCATTTTTATAGGGTTCAAAGACTCGACCTACGAAGCACTATTTTAATATTTAACCATTTACTTAGGTAACACAAATGAGCGAAAAAAATTTCAGCATTGGGTTTGGTGTCGGCAGTCAAAATGCGAAAGGAGATTGGTTAGAAGTATTTTACCCAAAACCTCTGTTAAACCCTGATCAGGAAGTCGTCGACGCGGTCGCTAAAAACTGTGGCTACAGCGGCGGTAATGAGGCTATTGAGCTGGGTAAAAACCAACTTGAAACTTTGGAGTCGGCTCTTCGGGAAATGGGACAAGCAGAGCAAGCAGACATCATCAGTACGTTCAAATTGAGTGTCAGGCCCCTGGTGGCAACCGTTCTGGCCGGCGATGATAGTCCACAAACCGTGCCCGAGGGGTATTTAAAACTGCAACTGCTTTCGCATCGCTTGGTAAAGCCGCACGGGATAAACCTCAACGGCTTATTTGGTGTTTTGCCAAATGTCGCATGGACAAATAAGGGCGCAATAGATATTACTGAGCTTCCTGAAGCGCAACTACAAGCCCGCATCAACGGCGAAACACTCACTATCGATTGCGTTGACAAGTTTCCAAAAATGACAAACTACGTGGTTCCGTCGGGTGTTCGCATTGCCCACACCGCCAGAGTGCGTCTTGGTGCGTATATTGGCGAGGGCACAACGGTCATGCACGAAGGCTTTGTAAACTTTAATGCGGGAACGGAAGGTCCGGGTATGATAGAAGGACGAATTTCTGCAGGAGTTTTTGTAGGAGCCGGGTCCGACTTGGGCGGCAGTAGTTCCACCATGGGAACGCTGTCCGGCGGTGGCAATATTGTGATCTCGCTCGGGAAAGAATGTCTGCTCGGGGCAAATTCCGGAACCGGTATTCCGCTGGGAGATCGCTGTACAATTGAATCTGGCCTGTACATTACAGCGGGAACTAAGGTCGTCATTCTCGATGACCATGGCACTCAGGTAAACACCGCCAAAGCCCGGGATTTAGCCGGTAAATCGGACCTCCTGTTCAGAAGAAACTCTGCAAGTGGCGCGGTGGAGTGCTTAACCAATAAGTCCGCAGTTGAGCTTAACGAAGAATTACATAGCAACAATTAAAAGAGAATGAACGCGAAACGCCCTGGGAATACGAGTAATTGGTAATCCTTGGGCGTCGCGTTTACCGCAGTAAACAATACCTGTATCAAAGAAGCATTTTATCTACTCCTATACGCTTGCTAAAATACAGGACACTATTTTCAGTCACAAAACTGGGCCACCATGACCGACAATTCGACAACTCTTCAACTCGCCTTTGACTTACTATCGAGAGATTCCATAACCCCGGATGACAAAGGTTGCCAGGATTTGATGATTCAGCGTTTGGAAGCGCTTGGTTTTTCGATCCAGCGATTACCATTCGGTGACGTAGATAATTTTTGGGCTGTACACGGCACAGAAGGTCCCATTTTATGCTTTGCCGGGCATACTGATGTTGTCCCTACCGGTCCCGCCGAACTCTGGAAATACCCTCCTTTTGAACCCGTCATTGTCGACGGTGTGTTATTTGCTCGTGGAGCTGCAGATATGAAGGGCAGCTTGGCCGCCATGGTAACGGCCTGTGAGCATTTTTTGTCGCAACATCGGGAACACAATGGCCGAATTGCCTTTCTGATAACCAGTGACGAAGAAGGAATAGCAGTTAACGGCACGGTAAAAGTCATGGATTGGCTCGCACAACAAGATGAAAAAATTGATTGGTGTATCGTCGGCGAACCCTCATCCTCTAACACAGTAGGCGATGTCATTAAAAATGGTCGTCGCGGTTCACTGGGATGCCGATTGGCAATAAAAGGCATTCAGGGTCACGTGGCCTACCCCCACCTAGCACTCAACCCTATTCACGCGTTTGCGCCGGCCCTAGCCGAATTGTCCGCCGAAAAATGGGATAATGGTAATGAGTTTTTCCCGGCAACCTCTTTTCAGGTTTCCAATATCAATGGCGGTACGGGAGCTACCAATGTCATACCTGGCGATCTGGTCGTCATTTTCAATTTTCGATTCTCCACGGAGCTCACCGAACAGGACTTACGCCAGCGCACGGAAGGCATTCTCAACAAGCACGGCCTCGATTACCTCATAGAATGGAATCTCAGCGGCCTCCCCTTTCTGACGTCCTCTGGAGAGCTAATTAACGCAACGGTTAAGGCTATTAAGGACGTCGCAAAAATTGATACTGAACTTTCTACGGCCGGAGGAACCTCAGACGGTCGCTTTATAGCTCCGACCGGCAGCCAATTAGTTGAACTCGGTCCGGTAAACAGTACTATTCACAAAGTAGACGAATGCGTTTTAGCCGCTGATTTAGATACACTATCTCACATTTATGAAAATATAATGATCGATTTACTAAGCTAACCAGGCTATGAATTCAACGCCTACCGAAAAAACGATCACCGATATGCGCTGCCCACTGTGTCAGCTACCCTTACTTTCGTCTGAAAAAACCTGGCATTGCGATAACCGTCATAGTTTTGATGTTGCCAAACAAGGCTACGCGAATTTATTACCGGTGCAAAACAAAAGGTCTAAAACACCCGGAGACGATGCAATAATGGTTTCGTCCCGACATTTTTTCCTGAACAAAAATTATTACCAACCCATCTCGAACACCATCACCCAATTGATGGTCGACTATTTTAGTAAGCAGAATATTGACCACCCTAATATTTTAGACGCGGGCTGTGGGGAAGGATATTATACGAATGAAATATATCACACACTGAACGAAAATCACTCTACTTCTACGGTTACCGGGATTGATATCTCGAAACCCGCAGTATTGACAGCAGCCAAGCGCAATAAATTCATACGCTGGTTCGTTAGTAGCAGCAGTAATCTTCCGTTAGCCAACAATAGCCAGCACTGTATCCTAAGCCTGTTTTCGCCCGTTCCGGCTGAGGAATTTCACCGCTGCCTGTCAAAGGATGGACTCTTGATCGTTGCTTCAACGGGCGAAGACCATTTAATCGAATTAAGAAACATCTTATACGAGGAAGTTCATAAGAAAACCTTCGATCCCGCCCATGCAGTTGGAACCTATTTCCAGCCAACTCAAACTGATGGCAGTGATAAAAATCACGTAAAAACAGTCAAATTCACTTTGGAACTCACGGACTGCGAAACGATTACCAGCCTATTCGCTATGACACCCCATTATTGGAGAGTATCGCCCGAGCGTAAGAAAATTCTGGAAACCGTAGACCAGTTATCAGTGACCGTAGAAATACAGCTACACCTTTTTTCATCGATCCAAAAAACAGACGCTGCCGGTTAACCGATATGTTAAAAGCAATTGTGGAACTGCTCGACGATCAGCGCAAAACCTTAAAATTATTTGCGCTTGGAGCACTACTATTTTTTATTGGACTTGGAATTATCCAATGGGGAAATAAACTCTTCGAGCCATCCCTGGAGCAAGAGGTTTATGTCCTGCTCGGCACAATACTCGGGGGAATGGGATTTTTTACCGCTTTAACAGCTCAAGTATTATTAATAATTTTTCGATTTAAGCACATGGGTAAAAGAAATTAATCTGTTTTCTAATTCGAATAATGATTGCTGTTACTTCAATAGTTTATGGTCTTTAGGAAGCTGCCTGGACATCCACAGTGCCAGCTTGTGCTTCATAGCCGGTTCCTTTTCTTCGCCCTTTGCCAGAGGTTGAATCAATTTATCGTGGGCCAGCAAGCGATAGAGATACGTTATTTTGTCATTTGAAGAGTCTGTGCCTTCAAATTTGGCAACTCCACGTTTCGCGGCATAAATGGAACCTACGCGAATAGCTTCTTTAACCAACTCTACTTCGTTCTTTAGCTTCTTCATAAAATCAACTCCATTAGAATTTATAAAGGCTACTATGATGTTGAATTAATCACAATGATGAAACATTATTTTCGCGAAAAAAAACGACTACTGCTGCCGGTGCTAAAAACCCACAATACCAAAAAGCAACGACTAGGTAGCTCGAGAAACAGCCCGCTAAAAACACCCTAACCATCTATGGCAAGGGTTTACTGCGTATAGAGATGATGCTTTCGATTTCCGCAACAACTTCCAAAGCATATTTTGACTGCATGACGACCTGAGAATGATTTGCACCTTCGACAAAATTGACTGTCCCGCGGCTTGAGAGTGACGCTAACTCCTGCTGCATAACTTTCCACTCTGGCAACATAAATTCAGGCCATTCCAAAGCAACGAAAACAGAGAGAGGCAGTTGGCCCAAGCTTGTTATTTCCCTGGTGCGCGCCGCGCTACGATTCCACCCTTCAGCCTCCTGTGCCGAGCCATACATATGCTGGCTCGTATTCAGTTTCGACATACTTAGTTGCCAGGAATATCCACTTAAACCGTCAATAGCGGGAGCCATTGCGTTTACCGCCCGCAGAAAACCACTAAAATGCGCAAAATAAGCGATGTTAAAACTATTCAACAGAGACTTAAATCCCGCTTGCGCTTCTGGACCAAACCGCTCTCCCATATCCTGGTGTGCCGAATCGACTAAAACCAGACCAGATACTTTTTCAGGGTACTCATCGGCAAATACCCGTGCGACCATTCCTCCGTAAGAATGCCCGACAAGGATAAATGGCGGCGATATTTTCATCGACGTTAAGAGCTGATTCAGCCGATCGGCGGCGATGTCGACATCGCGAACTTGACCACTGTCCTCGCTCCAGCCAAGCCCATCCCGGTCATAAGAACAAGTACGCCAGTTTTTTGAAAGCGGCTTCTGCACGTTTTCCCAAGCACTGGAGATACTACCCATGCCGGGAATTAGAATGACTGAAGGAGAGCTACTGGTCGGCCCAGTACAGTGAATATGTAATTTGACACCGCGTACTTCCACCAATGATCCAGGCATAGGGAATTCGACCTTGTCATTAGCGCTTGCGATCTGTTGGTACATTGCTCCTGCGACAAGAATAGCTAGGATCAAACAACAAAAACTGATCATTGAAATTTTCGCCCATCGAAGGATCGATACCACGGAATCACCACTTTGATCTTTACTCATTGCCAGAAATTCCTAACTGGCGCGAAAAATCACTAAGGAACGCCGACCAATCTTTCTCAAATTCCTTCGAGTTAGTGTCGACGCCTGTGACCAATTGGCAGATTTGAGGAAGTGCTGTTGGCAATATGGACACGCCCAATAAAGCCAAAAACAAGTACTTTGGATCTAAGCCATTCGCGACCTGACCCTTCACTTGTTGCGCTTCTATTACCTCAATTTGGGACTGGTAATACGCTTCTCGCGCTTCCGCTTGCACGGGTCTTTCGCCCGTATTTTCCAGCGCTTCGCGCAAGATCATTCTCATAAAGACGGGATTTTTTTGATTGTTTGCACTCCACCAACTTAATACATCGACAAAATTATCCGGAGCTGCCGGCAGCATTTCGTCCCGTGTTTCAAACTGCCTCTGCAATGCGGCTTGAAATAGAGAATCCCGGTCTTTAAAAAACCGATAGATGAGGCTTTTATTATATCCTGCTCGGCGGGCGACATGCTCAATACGAACCCCTGAGCGCCCGTGCTCTGCGAACTCTTCAATGGCCGCATCTAAAATCGCATGCCAGGAATCCGGTCGTTCTATGGCGGGAGAATCTTGAGATTCCCGCCATTTCTTTCCGTCAGCTGGCGACATAGACGTACTCCCATTCTGTCGTTAATTTCAAGAGGCATCACCTATTAGCTTTATACCTCTCGTTTGCAAAATGCCGAATATTAGTACCGCAGAGGAAACAGATAAAAGAAGTACGACACCCAATGCGCTAAAATGATCACGAAAAAATAACACGACAATAATCGTTCCGGCCACCCAAGCAAAGTCACCTATTGAAGCGATTTTCGCTCGTAGGACCGACAATTCAGATCTAGTCGCCTGATGGCATAAATCACTAGCGAACAAAATCAAACCGATGCCAACAATCCGGTAAACATCGGGGTAATCGAAGCCCATCCATGTTGCAACGGTATCCGACATACTGAGGAAAATGACGGCACAAACTGTTGAAAACAACGCATTTAACAACAGGGCCTTACGTAGAGGATGTAGCGATTTCATATTTGACTCCAACTAGCTGATGCAAAGTAACTGTAACGTTACCGTTACAACCTCAAAATGTCAACTACTTCGCGCCGAACAGATTTTGATATTTCAACGTAAGGACCGGATAAAAAGGGGTTGGTCTTTTGTAAGAAACAACGTGTGAGGTGAGCGGGAAGTGACCCACCGTAATGGAGAACGACTAAAAGCCCCTTCGCACTTGTTCACGAAATTCTTTCAGAAAACATAACTGTCAACATCGCCACAATCAGAAAACCGGGGCTATCCCTGCCGTGCGCCAGCGCTCACAAAAAACCTCATGGTTTTAAGGAACTCCATGGCTCAAATAAGCAACCCACAAAGAACCTCACCCTTACGCAAAAAATCTCCCCCAATAGATAATTTTCAGAGCGCGTCAATAGTCAAACCAGAGTGACCGTATTTCAAGGAACAAAAATTTGATACTGCGAAAATAGAGTGTTCGGGATATCTTTCCATAACGAGACACTTACTCTTTTAGGGGTGCAGATTCCCTGCAGCTTTTGAGTATAAAAACTCTCATACAGTGTTCCCTATACATTAGATACCCGTATTTGGTTTCGAATTAACTACATGCGATAAACAAAGCGTTTGATATTATATATCCGTCTAACCAATTACGTGCACATAATCGGGTATTGAATATAAACTCATATAAGGGATTTTTTTTATCACCAAAATTTATATTTTTCCTAGAATCTGTTTTGACAGTTTGATTGGCATCGAAGTACCCGAGTTCGTTTTTCGACTAAGAAACAATAATTAGTAATTGGCAATTAATAGCTCGCGGATTATTAGACGTAAGGTTTAGGTTCTCAGAAACGCATTATTGAAAATTGACTTTTCATCGTATCGATAATTTTAATAAGAAATTTACCTTCAGTAATATCGGTACTTAGGCAGTAAACAGGAATTAAAAAACTCTCAGGGAAATAAAAACTATGGCCTTGGCAATAATTCTCATTCTACTCATTATTGGGTCGCTCATTTTCAACTTTGTGAATCCCTGGCAGGCGACCCCCATTGCTTCAAACTGGGGATCAATTGATGACACGATTTTTATCACAGCGATTATCACCGGAATATTTTTTGTCGGCATTACCCTTTTCGTCGCCTATACATTAATCAAATACCGCCACAAAGAAGACAAACCGGAAGAGGAAAATGAAGCTGGAGTTCATCAAGCCGCCTACGAGCCAGACAATAAAAAACTGGAGTGGTGGCTAACGGGAATCACTACCGTAGGAATTTGTGCACTATTAGCGCCGGGGTTAATCGTCTATAACGATTTTGTACATGTGCCAAAGCAAGCCGGACTCATTGAGGTGGTTGCCAAGCAATGGATGTGGAGCTTTCGGTTACCGGGCGAGGATAATATTCTCGGCAAAACAAGTGTTAAACATATTAATAGCGACAACTCTTTCGGCATTGATCCCGATGACCCCAATGGTCAGGACGATATACTGATCATGAGCAATGAAATCCATATTCAACTAGACCAACCGCTTAAATTTCTACTCCGTTCGCTGGATGTCCTACACAATTTTTATGTTCCCCATTTCCGCGCAAAAATGGATATGGTTCCCGGACAGCTATCCTATTTTTGGTTGACGCCTATTGAAACTGGAGAGTACGAAATTCTCTGTGCGGAATATTGTGGTGTCGCCCACTACAATATGGGAGGACGCGTCTTTGTAGACAATAGTCAGGACTATCAACAGTGGCTGTCAAATCAGCCCACCTTTTCTCAGCAGTACCAAAAAAGTCTTGCAACTGATCTAGCCGATGGCATTGAAGAACAAGGCAGGCAATTAGCCGAAAATAGCGGATGCATAGCCTGCCACAGTATTGACGGATCCAAAAGTCTGGGGCCAGGATGGAAAAATATGTTTGGAAAAACAGAAAAGTTGACAGATGGCTCGACGATTACAGTTGATAACGCATACTTTGACGAGTCCGTCCTAAATCCGAGTGCAAAAATTGTTGAGGGTTATCCACCCGTAATGGCTCCCTATCAATTTAGCGGAGAACAATTGGAAGCACTGAAAGCCTACATAAAATCCATCGGTCAATAGTCCACAATAAAGGAATAGCTAATGTCCTACGCTGAAGAAACAGAAGATATTGCTCTTCACGAACCAAAGGGTTTCTATTCGAAATATGTGTGGAGCCAGGATCACAAAGTCATCGCGATTCAATATTCTCTGACGGCAATAGTCGCAGGATTGGTTGCCTTGGTATTGTCCGGTTTGATGCGTATGCAAATTGGATTCCCCGGCAGTCTTGAATTTATGGACGCCAATACTTATTACCAGGCAATGACCATGCATGGCATGATAATGGTTATCTACCTGTTAACGGCTTTGTTTCTGGGCGGATTCGGAAACTACCTAATTCCACTCATGGTCGGCGCCCGTGACATGGTGTTTCCATTCGTCAATATGCTCAGTTTTTGGTTTTATTTACTATCCGTAATTATTCTATTCGCCAGTTTTTTTGTTCCGGGTGGACCGACGGGGGCTGGCTGGACCCTCTATCCACCGCAAGCGATCACCGCAGGTACACCGGGCGCGGAATGGGGAATCGTTCTGATGCTGGTATCCCTGGCGGTATTTATCGTCGCTGCAACAATGGGCGGCCTAAATTATGTCACGACTATCTTACAAGCCAGAACCTACGGTATGAGTTTGTTTCGTATGCCCTTGTCGGTGTGGGGTATTTTCATGGCTACCATTTTAGCCCTGCTGGCTTTCCCGGCCTTATTTGTTAGTGCTGTAATGATGTTGTTCGATCGTTTACTCGGCACCAGTTTCTTTATGCCTGAAATGATTTCAATGGGACAACAACTCGATCATAAAGGAGGTAGTCCGATATTATTTCAACATCTTTTTTGGTTCTTTGGGCACCCGGAAGTCTATATCGTTGCACTACCGGCCTTTGGACTGGTGTCCGATATTTTAAGCGTTCATTCCAGGAAAAAGATCTTTGGCTACAAGATGATGGTTTGGGCGATTATTGCCATAGGAGTGCTTAGTTTTATCGTATGGGCTCATCACATGTACGTCAGCGGGATGAATCCTTACTTTGGATTCTTTTTCGCAACGACAACATTAATTATCGCAGTACCGACAGCAATCAAAGTCTACAACTGGGTCTTGACTCTTTGGAAGGGTGACATCCATTTAACCGTGCCCTTACTATTTGCCGTCGCCTTTATTTTCACTTTTCTTGCAGGCGGCCTGACCGGCCTATTTCTAGGTAACGTGGTTGTCGACGTGCCCCTTTCAGACACGTATTTTGTTGTCGCTCATTTTCATATGGTCATGGGCGTGGCCCCAATACTGGTAGTATTCGGCGCAATTTATCACTGGTATCCAAAGATTACCGGACGAATGTTAAACGATACCATTGGTAAACTACACTTCTGGATTACGTTTTTGGGAACCTACGCCATTTACTTTCCGATGCACTATCTCGGTATTTTGGGAATGCCCCGGCGGTACTATGATTCCTCGGAATATGAATTTATTCCCCAATCGGCCCATGATCTAAACGCGTTTATCACCATCGCTGCCATCATTGTTGGCGTCGCGCAAATTCTCTTCCTATACAATTTATTCCACAGTTACTTTAAAGGGAAAAAGTCGGGAAATAACCCCTGGAAGGCCGCATCCCTCGAATGGATGACAACTGAAACACCTCCCATTCACGGAAATTGGGGTGAGAAGTTACCGGTCGTTCACCGCTGGCCGTACGATTACAGCGTCCCGGGAGTAAAGGAAGATTTTGTCGATCAAACGGTTTCAGAAACGCAATTGCAGGCGATGATTGAATCTCAGAAGGTTAAGTCATGAACACAAGCTATCTATTGAAAGAATCAAACACGAATGACGACGGTGATGACGACAGCCAGGGAAACTTAAGTCGTTCCTGGGGCAATAATCCGGAAAATCACAACCTACACAACAAAACCGGTCTCCGGATATTACTACTGGTCATTAGTTCTCTGTTCTTTCTTTTCATCATTGCCTTTTTGATACGCTCTCAACTATCCGACTGGGAACATTTGTCAGAACCCTGGAAGCCTCTGGCACAACCGTGGCAATTGTGGATAAATACTGCGTCACTCGTAGTAGCAAGTATATTTTTCCAGTCGGCAAGATTTTTGTCTCGCAGGATAGACGTGGGCAACGCCACCCAATATCAAAAAGATTTCCGAATTGCCTTTCAATGCCTAATTTTGGGCGGAATTTTTACTATCACTTTCTTAGCGGGTCAACTGTACGTCTGGCGCGAATTTGTCCAGTTAGGATATTACATCAACGCTAACCCAGCCAATAGTTTCTTTTATCTATTTACTGGCATGCACGGATTACATTTATTGGGCGGAATGATTGCCTGGTCCATGACTGTTAGTCGAGTCTGGAACGGAGCATCACTCGAGCATTTAAAAGTAAAAATTGATCTATGCGCTATCTATTGGCACTACATGTTGGGACTCTGGCTAGTTTTGATGTTTTTCCTAACCAGTTCGCCAGAAACATATGCCACATTAGCTCGATTATGCGGACTATAAGTTACTGATTCCAAGTAACTTCGCATAAAAAAAGGGAGATTGTTTGATGAACTCATCAGTGCAACATGACTCACCCGAACAAGGTTTACGTGGAGCTGTCGACGATTGGTCTTCCGACCAGGACGCTTTTAAGAAAGTGCCCTGGGGCAAGGCAATGATGTGGATTTTTCTGCTGAGCGACACGTTTATATTTACCAGTTTCTTAACCGGTTACATGACTGTTCGAATGTCCACAACCGTCGACTGGCCGATCCCCAGCGAAGTATTTGCTCTGACTGTCTTCGGCGTTCACGTTCCTCTTCTGCTCATTGCTCTAATGACGTTCATTCTAATTACCAGTAGTGGCACAATGGCCATGGCTGTCAACTATGGGTACAGACGCGATCGCAACAAAACGTTCTGGCTAATGATGGCAACCTGCTTTTGCGGCGTGTGCTTTGTCGGGATGCAAGCCATCGAATGGACAAAACTAATCGAGGAAGGTGTAAGACCCTGGACTAACCCAATGGGTGCAGCCCAGTTTGGCGCAAGCTTCTTTATGATAACTGGGTTTCACGGTCTGCATGTGTCGATCGGTGTTATCTATTTAGCGATCGTTGCATTCAAAGTTCGACGGGGTGATTACGAAAAGAAAGGCAATTATGAAATTGTCGAAATAGCCGGACTTTATTGGCATTTTGTCGATCTAGTATGGGTATTTATTTTCGCCCTTTTCTATTTATGGTGATTTTTCCATTTTTTACTTGAACTCAAATAGCAGGTGAATAGAATGTCAGCTACTCATACGGAAGACCATCAACAACACCCGATAGGCATCTACTTTAAAATCTGGATACTGTTATTTGTGATAAGCACCCTGTCTTACATGGTCGATTATCTCGAATTTCAGGGCTATTTACGCTGGTCGCTCATTCTGATTTTTATGATATTGAAAGCGGGGCTGATTGTTTCGGTTTTCATGCACATGATGTGGGAAAGACTGGCTCTCATTTACGCGATCCTTTTGCCGCCTTTGTGCCTTTTCGTGCTGATTGGTTTAATGTCGATTGAAGCCGACTATACTTTCCTAATGCGATTTATCTATTTTGATATCAGCTGATTTTCCTGCAAAAAAAGACCGCCTACCCGGCGGTCTTTTCATTTCTAACGACACTTTATAGTTCTCTTTTATCGAATTCCTTCTTGCCTTCTTACTTACTCCCTTGTTCGGCAGAACATCTATATAGAGCTATTCGATTGATAGAGCTGCTGCCTATTGATGTTAACAGGATTACTGGAGACCTATTTTTGAGAATAGAATCAGGGCATTGTTTTGACGAATCCATTCCAGTTTTTCTGCCACTGAACAACCCACTCCGGTGTTGCCTCCCCTTCGCCCGCCAATTGCACTTTAGGATGTTTTTCCATAGCTTTTGCTAATGCATCTTCTTGCTGCATGCTAATGTCAACGAAGAAAACGTGCTTACCCTGCGCCAACGCTTCTTGAAATCGTTTAAACTGGTGGTGCGGTTCTTGAATACCGAAAAGGCCGCCTTCCCACGTACAAAACCCTAACACTACGATCGATAAGAAAATAAACGGCATCCAACCGGCGGCCGATTCGGTCCAACCCAGTAAATAGGAAACTCCCAAGATAGAAACTGCTGCAATAACACCAACAACCGCTCCCAACTCCATCGAATGTACTACATCTTTTTTAAGAACAGCTTCAACTTCGTGAAGATGATGGTGATGTTCTATTTCAGCATCACCTTGACTGAGAACGTGAATTTGCTCGGTACCTACACCACTACCTTCAAGTTCTTCTTCTAACAATTCCAGGTCGTCAAGGTCATCACTAATATAGAAATGTCTCTTTAAACTCATAGTCTACCCCTTGCAATCGCAAAAGTTGTCGCGAGAAAAAATATTCTACACATTATTGTGGTTTTCTACTGCCAACAAGCGATTGCAACCCGCTTGTCTTAGTCATTTTTAGTATAGCAGCAGATATTCTACAATGCGTAACGAGAGGGATAATTGACGTTGTATTTACCTAAATATATTCAAATTCAATTCAAATATTGAACTAGGATGATACAAGTCTAATCTTGGATATATTTTCTACTGTGGTACGGGATTTAGTATCTGGGACTCACCAAAACTCAACTAACTCATCGTTCCGTTGAAACATTAGTTTTACAAAGTCGTAAGGGTGATAATACTCAATATTCCAATTTGGAATATTATTTTCCGTTTTGAAAACTAAGTTAGGTATTTTAAGAATTGGGCTTCTGTAATCGAAAACATGCTCATAATAGAACGCTTAAAGAGACGGCGTCAAATCCCGCCAACTATTTTATGTCGTCCGTCCGGACCTAAAGATATAAGCCACATAAGTCCACGGCATCGAATAGACTAAATAGCTTCGCTCAATTTTTTTGCGCTAGAATTGGACATGCAATTAACTTCAAATTTCATAGCTGGAGAGTATTTTGAACTAAATGGAAGAGAATGCTCGTGTTAACTACCTTACAGTATACTAAAAACGTTAGTGCTTTTTCAAACAAGTTCGGCAGCAGAAAATTTATTCGTCCTTAGCAAAAGAAGTAGTAAAATTTCTTTCTGTTTTTCTGGAAATACCCAAAAAGGGACATTCTAAGATCACTAAATCGAATAAATACTTTAGACAACTCACCTGAAATCTATTTCAAATCGAGTTTGCTTCAAATCCCTTCAGGTAACGGTGGCAGTTTTTTAAATATAAGGCTTCCGGCTTTCCCATGCCCTCATATCGCAAAAACGGCTCTACTTCCATTAGAGCTACAATAGCAATGACTGTACGATCACACTGATTGTTCGCAGACGCCATTAATTCCATAGTAGAACGATGCTCGAGAAACTTCTTCCTCGCCCACTTATCGAGCCTTATCATTGGAATGGTCTTTTTCATACACTACCTCGACCCAACAAATACGTCTAAATTTAAAGGGAGTAACCGGCGTTCAAGCTTACCGACCGTTACGTTTCACTTTCATCGAAAGCTATGGTTCGTTTCATCCATCGTCAGGTTTAATTCTGCAAAATGGATGCCACAATCGATATCCGCTTTATTTTCAACAACTTGGCGAAATCGTAATTGTACCTCGTGTCCCTACCGGCAAATATGCGACGGCAATGACCAATTAATGACAAATCTTGTCACATAGAAAACGCCAAACGACCGAGATTAAGGCGGTAAAAGTCAAACTCGTTTGAGGCACTGAACAGCATTGCTTTCGCGCAACTGGGTTTAGATTAAGGTGCAGAAATCCTAGCCAGTAACGAATTGATCAACAAAATACGATTAGAAATCAACCTAGATAAATTGCCAAATCATTCGCTTTGTCGAAGTAAAGTTAGCTGTAGGACTGCCGCGCCAGCTTGTGATAAGCTAACGCCCCCAATTTATAGCGACATTTTTTTAGTAAGGAGTGAAGGTAAATGAATATAGATTTCACCACTGAGGAATTGGACTTTCAGGCTGAAGTCAGGGAATTTCTGCAAACAGAAATGCCTGCCGACATACAAAATAAAGTTCAAAATGGCTTACACCTCGGCAAAGAGGATTTTGTCGCGTGGCAAAAGATCCTCCATAAAAAAGGGTGGGCTGGTACCAACTGGCCAGTCGAACACGGTGGTACGGGCTGGACATCTACTCAAAAATATATCTGGGATAATGAATGCGCAATATCCAAAGCGCCCAGAGTTGTGCCTTTTGGGCTAAAAATGGTTGCTCCCGTTATTTACACTTACGGTAATGAAGAACAAAAGAAACGCTTTTTGCCCGATATTCTTGCTAGCAACGTTTGGTGGTGTCAGGGATATTCAGAACCCAATGCCGGTTCCGATCTCGCCTCATTAAAGACGACTGCAGTCCGTGAAGGTGATGAATATGTTGTAAACGGAACCAAAACATGGACGACTATGGGCCAATATGCCGACTGGATTTTCTGTTTGGTCCGCACTGGCGCGTCGGATGTAAAAAACCAAGCGGCAATATCGTTTTTGTTAATTGATATGAAGACGCCGGGCATTACCGTGTCGCCCATTTATTTGCTCGACGGTTCGCCCGAAGTCAATGAAGTACACTTTGATAACGTGCGGGTTCCGGCAGAAAATCGCATTGGCGAAGAAAACATGGGGTGGACCTACGCCAAAGTTCTGTTGACGCACGAACGTACGAATATCGCCGGCGTCGCGAACAGCAAAATCCGTTTGGGGGAGCTAAAAGACAAAGCCTCTCACACGAGTAATGGCGGCCCTATGATGTCAGAGAGCCCAAGCTGGAATCAGAAAATCGCCGACGTCGAAATTGAATTATTAGCCTTGGAATACACCGAATTGCGCACACTTGCCGCGGTGAGTACAGGTAATGCTCCCGGCCCGGAATCTTCGATATTAAAGATAAAGGGCACCGAGATACAGCAGACTATTGATGAACTCAATGTTGAGTTGGCGGGCTACTATGGTTTGCCGTTTGTTCCCGAACAATACGACGCCGATTACAACGATATAATGATTGGTTCCGGGCAGGACGTTAGCAGCAACCCCCGATATTTTAATAATCGCAAAGCGACAATATACGGCGGCAGCAATGAAGTTCAAACCAATATTATTAGCAAGGCCGTATTAGGCTTGTAAGCGGGGAATAGACATGGATTTTTCATATAGTGAAGAACAACAGATGCTGCAGAGCAGTGTCAGTAAATTTATAGCCCAAGATTACGACTGGGACAGCCGCCAGAAGGTGGTTAAAAGCGAAGCTGCTTTTAGTGCGGATCACTGGAAGCTATTCGCCGACCTCGGTTGGTTAACAGTGCCCTTTAAAGAAGAAGATGGCGGTTTGGGTGGCAGCGCTGTCGACCTGATCGTTGTGATGGAAGAGTTTGGCAGGGGTCTATTGATAGAACCGTTTTTGGCCAATACGGTATTGGCGGGAACAGCAATCAGTGAGGCCGGTAGCGAAGATCAAAAGGCGACATTAATTGGTGGCGTAATGGACGGAAGCTTGCAGTTAGCTTTAGCGTATGCCGAAACCCAAAGTCGTTATAATTTGGCTAACGTTTTGACTAGTGCTGAAAACCAGGGTGATCAATTGGTGATTAACGGCCACAAGTCGGTTGTTCTCAATGGTGATTCTGCCGATAAACTCGTTGTTGCCGTACGGACAAGCGGAGAGCAATACGACCGTGAGGGTATCAGTCTGGTCTTGGTTGACGCCGATGCAGAAGGCGTTAAGCGTAAAAGTTATGTCACCGTCGATGGTCAGTGTGCTGCCGATGTATGGTTTGAAAATGTATCGGTTCCCGCCAGCAATGTTCTAGGTGAAGCGGGTGCCGCACTCGATGTACTGGAGACAGTTATTGATCGTGCGTCCCTGGCGATATGTGCTGAAGCGGTGGGTGCCATGGAAGTCGCGCTACACAAGACGGTTGAATACACCAAAATTCGTAAACAGTTTGGTGTGACTATTTCGACATTCCAAGCCCTGCAACACCGTATGGCCAGAATGTTCATGGAAACCCAGCAAGCCAAGTCAATTTTGATAATGGCTGCGATGGAAATGGACCGCTTGGATGGCAAGGCACCCAAAGCCCTGTCGGCTGCAAAAAGTCGTATCGGTAAAGCCGCGCGTTTAGTGGGGCAGGAATCAGTGCAGATACACGGCGGTGTAGCGGTTACTGACGAATTGGATGTGGGTCATTACTTTAAACGTTTGACGACTATTCAGTTCCTGTTTGGTAGCACGGATTACCACACCGAGCGTTTCGCTAGTCTGTAAGAAAACGACTTCCGAAAAAAAGGCCACCTAAGACGTGGCCTTTTTTATTTAAGAGAAATACCATCGCTGTTTTTGAGAAAGGATAGAAAGAGAAATTTTGCACTACGTCTTCTGTAAAGCACACTTCCGTGGTTTATGTCAGTGTCATTAAGGAACTAGAATAAACTCTTTCCAGTTGCCTTCAGTCAGACGGTATTCGTGTCGTTTGTGAATACGATCCGCCGGTGAATTCTTCCAGTGTTCAATGTAAGTGGCTTGTAGCGAAATTCCTCGGGCATTATTCGGGTACGGAATTTCTTCGCCCGATGGGTATTTCTGTTTGAGCTCGTCGATACCTTGTAATAATAATTCCCTGGAACCGATTACGCTACTTTGAGGTTGTTTCTGTGCATAAAAATGATCAATAATTTTCGCACCGTAGGGTTTCTTTCGCCAGTGAGCTTCCATGACGCTTCGCGATAGTTCGCTAACGTTTCCTCTTATTCGATATTGTTGCATCAAGCTCGGCCAAAAAACTAAAATTTCAATTTTTTTTGAGTTTGTCAGGTCTTGCCATTTAGGCGAGGTCTCGTTGACAAAAAGACTGAAAGAGTCATCGTTTACCTCTCGCAATACTAATGTTCGGACTGATGCTTGGTGGCTAGAGGAGATTGTTGCCAGTGTGCAGTAGCTAGCGCTAGCGTCCTTTAGCTCTTTCGCTTCAAGCCAGGTTTGTTTAAAAACAGCGATAGGATTCATTGTGAGGCGCCCCTAGAGTTAGAAGTGGTTTACGGTCTTTCAAAAGAACGAGTAGCCATGTGAGCCGGCGACCGCTCCTGTTATTGCGATGATGCTTAATGTTAATAAAATTATGTGCATTGTGTGAAGAGCGTTAAATGCTGCCTCGCCGTTTTCAGTTGCTCTTGCATGAAACCATTGATGCAGAAAAAGTGGTTCGAGTACGAACAATACTATCGTAAATATTAGCCAGACCAAGGTCATCAAATGCATCCACCAGTATTGCAGTGTTAAGTACCTGTCCCAGCCCTCAACAAACATCACCATGTAGAAACCGGAAAGCCCTGTGAGCACGGTTGTTATTTTCGCCTGGAATGAAAACTTACTTTCAAGTTGTTCGAATAAAGCCAATCTGTTTTTCGGGTCAACTGTGGACTTTAGTGCTGGAATCAATACCGTGGTTACAAAAGCGACTCCGCCAATCCAAAAGACGATAGCAAGTATATGCAAGCTGCGTGCAAAAACGTAATTATCTAAGTTAAGCATTCATAAACCTGTCGAGAAAAATGCAAAGTAAAAGGGGCCTATATGAGCGCCTCTCTCGGCTTTATGTCAATGTGATCGATGCGCGACCATTTTCCTTTCGTTGATGCCACTGACATTTTTTTCGCTTACTGATCTAGGCATCGCTCGACAGGCCGTTTTTTCTGCGCCGCCATAGAAGCCAGAGGACAACTACAGCAAAAAGGCCGACTAGTGAAATGATGACTTGGGTCCCGTATAGTCGCTTCAAGCCGTTAACAAAAACCTGCTCAACTTGATTGTAGTTTTCGGGCACAGCTAAGACATTATTGTCAGCAGCATAACTGTCGTAATCGTGAACTAAGCTAGCCAGAAGCGATTGGTCAGAATTGGCAAGATCGTGGGCTTCACCCGGATCAGCGTCAATATCAAAAAGATGCCATTTATTGTCTCCCAGTGGCCCGCGATTGAAAACGATTTTGTGATTGCCTCTGAACAAGGCTTTATTACCGCCGAGCTCATATCCGATGAATTCGTTTTCATCCCGGATAAATTCTGCCTGGTTCTGGTAAAGCGGCGCGAGATTTTTTCCAGAGATAGTTTCAACGGGTCTTCCCTTATAGTTTCCCTGATGATCATCAAGTCCTGCAAAAGTAAGTAGGGTTGGTGTTATATCAGTAACATACGTTAGCGCTTTGCTTAATTCTCCTTTTGCGGCAATGCCGGGCCCTGACATTATCAATGGTACTCGCATGCCTCCCTCGCCGGCATAGAATTTGTAGTAGGCCAAGGGCGATACGGCGATAGTTGCATTGCTGGGGCCAATGACATTGTAGCTCCCCTTTTCGCCGAGTGTTTTGTATTCATTGTTATAGCCAACACTGTTCATCCATAGTTCAAAAAGTCCGTTCGCAGCGATTGGGTCAGACCCTTCAGCACCATTGTCTGAGGTGAAGATAAATACGGTATTGTCATACTCACCAATCGCTTTTAAGTAGTCGCGAAGGCGCCCGATGTGAGTGTCCATAGCATCAACCATCCCCGCATAAACGGCCATACTTTTCGATTGAAATCGTTTTTCTTCTGCGTTGAGCGAATCCCATCTTTTGGTTCCGGGTGTCACAATAGTCTTGGTATTCGGCGGTATTATGCCGAGCTTTTCTGCTGCCAAACGCCGTTTTTCTCGCATAAGGGTCCAGCCTTCGTCGTAGACTCCGCTATATTTTTCGGTAAATGCTCTTGGGGCCTGTACCGGTATATGGACTGCTTGAAAAGGTATGTAGGAGAAGAAAGGTCTTCCGTCTTCGCGATTTGATTCAATAAATTCAATGGTTTTGTCGATAAAGTACTGCGAGGAATAGAAATCTTCTGGCAGATTATGTTCTTTGCCGTCGGCATACCAATTGGCCTTTTCGTAGATCGGTAAATAAGGTTTTTGTTCCCAATTGTCGGCTCCTGTATCCGCCATCGTAATTGTCCGTTCAAAACCCCTTGCAAAAGGAAGTAGGTCGGCTTCTTTCCCCAGATGCCACTTGCCAGTCATATACGTGTGGTAACCAGCGTCGCGCAACATGGTTGCTACGGTTACGGCGTTATGGCTGAGGACGCCTTGATAGTGGTCGTGGGCTTTCTGTTCCGGAGGAAGCGCTTCAGGTATGTTTGGTACGCCATTGCGATGGCTGTCTACGCCGGTGAGTAACATGCCTCGCGTCGGGGCGCAGCTTGCGGCCGTATGATAGTTCGTGAAACTGAGGCCTTGTGCGGCAAGGGCAGCAATATTCGGTGTGTCGATTTCACTCCCGAAGGGAGATACATCGGTAAATCCCAAGTCGTCAGCAAGAATTAACACAATATTTGGCCGATCTTTGTCGGAAACTTTTATAACGGCTTCTTCGGCTAACAGCTGTGCACTCAATACCAGACACATTGCCGCTGTTAACAGCTTGAGAATTGCCTTTTGGTCTAATTGCCTGTTGGTATTTTTCATTGATTGCTTACTTCATTCTGTTTATTTTAATTTTGTTAGTGCTTTCAGGCTTAGTATTTACGGCAGCTCTAGCTCGCTGCTATGAGCGCTCGAGTTGCGGCCATCGCTGCCAAGTGACTTAGCTATCAAACGGTCTGTTTGAGGTCAGTTTTGCAATTCCGCTGATTATTCTATAAATGGACCAAATCCATACAATAAAAAGTATCAGGTATCCAATGATTACATAGGCGAGTATGCCGCCGAGTATTGATAAGCCAAGTGTCCACCAGAATGTCGAAATAATGTTGGTAAAATGATCTTCGAAGCAAGTGTCAATAGCCTCCGACTTTTTTGCCATTGCCCAAATCGCGCCTACCAGCCAGAAAAAACCGGTAAACAAGCCGACGACCATTAAACAGTAGGCGATCAACGCATTTGTTTTAGCCGACTTTTCTCTGCGTGAAAGGTCGTATTCTTCCTCATCTATAGTCGTTCGTCGATCATTCATAAATTCATTCCGTTTGATGTGAGCCGTGTGGTCATTCGCCTTTTTTCTTATCTGTCTGAATCTAGATTGTGAGACTTCGTAAACGTTGGTTATGTCGCTATTTTTTCGAATAGATGTGAGTAATTAGAAGGCCTTTCGCACATGAAAAGTGATTAACATAATACAGAAGGTGTTCGCCAAAAACATCATCAATAGGCTGTATTTGGCGAACGAATACGGTTCAACTATTCTTTGTCGACCATATTCATCACGTCGTAGGCGCTGCCCTTCGGTGCGGGTATTTCGGTCATGCGTTCTTCAACATCGTCATATTCCAGCTTTAGTGCTCGAGACATGGTTGCGTGCATATCGTAAGTACACGTTATGTAGGTGAATTCGAGTATTTCTTCATCAGATAGATGTTCCTGCAGTACAGAAAAAACAGCATCTGGTACTCGTCCACCTTCTAAAACAAGTCCATCGGTATAAGCTAGCACTGCTCGCTCAAGCGGAGAAAAAACCTCGGATATTTGCCAGTAAGGTATCGCTTGGATCTTCTCTTCAGACATGCCGACCGACCGGCAGGACTTACAGTGTTGGGAGAAAACAAACTGTGATTGGCGAGCATAGCCGGCTCTAATTTGACCGAGTTCTCGTAGTTGAGGATCGATTTTTCGCGCGTCGTCGCGATAAAATCGAAATCCATCTGAAATATGTTTTTGAGCATCGGGGACATTCGCAAAAACGGTCCACCAATTACCTGGAGTGCCTGTCTCCGTTCCAGGGTCGACCGTGGGATCCCGCTCTCCAAAGATCAGACCGTAGAGTTTTCTCGATAATGGATCGGCTTCCTTGGGTGGTACTTCGCGCAATCGTGGCATTGTTTTCTCCTGACATTTTTATCGTTATGGTCGAGTTGTAAATATAAGGCAGCTCACTTATCGGTGGCATAGGCATTCTATCCGATTGTGGCGAAATTTTGTCGATGGGATTTCCTAAGAAAAAGCTTTGACGTTAGTCTGTTACGTTAACACCATTTCTAAACAGAGAGTACTGAGATTACATTATCGACATCTAGGCGACTGGCAATTTTATTCGATACAAACATTGTATAGTTATCATGCGCCCCCATTTACTTATAAATTCATCAGGGAAAATCACCAGGGAAAATCATGATCGAGGATATTTTGATACAAGTGGGTATTGTTTTTGGAATACTATTTTCGATTGTGTGTGCATGTAAGGCCATTAGCCATCTAAGAAAAGCACAGACTAATACGGAATTGTGGGCAACGGTTTTTGAGGGTTTTACGCATAAAACCATGGATCTAGACCTCCTCAAACAGCCGGAAGTTTATGCGGAGAAAAAAGTAAAAAAAGCCGGGCAGGGCAAAAATCCATTAATTCCTGACGCCTCACAATAGGGTAAGAATTCTATGGTTTTCTTAACCCGCGGAAAACATCCAATACTTTCAGTTAGCGAGTGTGTTTATCCGGGCTTAATTAATTGATGTTGTCTTTTTTTCGAGGCTACGAAAAACTTTTTCGAAAAGCATCTGTAGATGCGGAAAATCAATGGGTTTACTCAGGTGCCCATCCATCCCCGAATTTCGGCAACGCTCTAGATATTCAGGTAAAACGTGCGCGGTGAGTGCATGGATCTCGACAGGGGAGCGGTTGTTATTTCTTTCCCAGTGTCGAATTTTTTTAGTCGCGTCGTAACCATCGAGTTCAGGCATTTCGCAATCCATAAGAATCAAATCGTAGGTCTGTTGTTTTTCACAAACTAACTTTACGGCTTCTAGGCCGTTGACGGCCTGGTCTACTTTGACTCCTAGTTTACGGCTTAAACCATCGGCGACCATTCGATTAACGTGGTTATCTTCGACTAGTAGAACTCTCAACTGAGCGTACTGGTTGAGCTGCTGTGTGGCGTTTAGCGCATAGTTGGTTTCGAGGCTTAATGCGCTACTGAGTATATTTTGTAGTTGCGATACCGACGATGGTTTCGTGTGTCCGGCGGAGAATCCATTGTGCTCCAGTGTCTCACTGTTTGGTAGCGAGCACGACGCGGTAAGGAGTATACGAGGGATGCCATCTTGATCTTCTCTCTGATCGAGCTCGCGGGATAGAGAAAATGTATTGAGTCCAACAACTTCGAGATCGATGGCGATAATGTCCGGTAGAGGGCCGATATCCAGATAATTGATAATGGAGGCCTTGTCGCTTAGAGCTGTGACCTCCAATCCCAACGCGTTGGCTTGCGCGGTTAGAATATCTCTGAATATTTGTTGATCTTCGATCAACAGCATGCGTTTTCCGATGAGATCAATCGTTGGTGCTGGCGTCGGCAGATTTGTGTCCAGATCTAGTTCTATATCAAAATAGAATTCGGATCCTTTGTCCATTTTACTGTTAACGCCAATCGTACCATTCATGATTGTTACCAGCTTCTGGCATATGACCAAGCCCAGCCCTGTACCGCCATATTTGCGACTCGTGCTGCTATCTGCTTGAGTAAACGGCTTGAAGAGGTCATCTTGTTTTTCCGGGTCGATACCTATGCCGGTATCAGAAATACTGCAATGTAGAGTCACCTTTTGTTCTTCGCCTGGCAGTGAGCTAATGTTTAGGACAACCTGGCCTTTGGTGGTAAATTTGAAGGCATTGTTTAACAGGTTGGCAATGATCTGCTTTAAGCGTACTGCGTCTCCGCGTATATATACGGGCACTGCCGGATCAATTGAGGCGATAAATTGTACGTCATCGCTAGTCATCAGGCGAAAAGGTGTAACTATCTCTTCAATGAGTTCATCTAAGTTGAAAGGGCGGATTTCCAATGCCATTTTCCCAGCTTCGACTTTGGAATAATCGAGAATGTCGTTGATAACCGCGAGCAAGGTTTGTCCCGAACTCAAAATGGTTCGATTATAATAACTTTGTGTCTCATCGAGGTTAGTGGTTCGAAGCAGTTCTGCCATTCCCAGAACACCATTCATAGGAGTGCGGATTTCGTGCGACATGTTTGCTAAAAAGGTACTTTTCGCCAGATTAGCATCTTCCGCCATATTTTTTGCTTCTTCCATTTCCGTTTTTTGTGTTTCAAGCAGCTCAGCATTGTGTTCAAGATGTTTTTTTGAATTGACTAACATCATGAATAGCCAGAATACGGTGCCGAGTAAAACCAGTACTCCAATTGAGATAATGCTGTAATAGAAAAAATCTCGAGGAAAAATAATGACTTTCAGGACGCCGATTTTCTTTTCTTTATAAACGATGTCGATGTGAAGCGGTGTTGCGTTGATGAGGCGTAAGTTTTCGAGAATACTATCAATATAACTTGGTGTTATGCCGGGCGGATTTAAAAACAACTTTCCTTTTTCGTCGATCACTTCCAGACTGCGATAATGATATGTTTCTATCGCAAGCTCCAAATACGGTGCTGTCGATTTAGTGTCGTAATACCAAAGGGAAGGGCCTAATACATGAGCGTGATTTTCGAGAGCGTGAATGTTGTAGTCGTCCAGATAGTCATCTAAATAGACAATAAATACGGTTTGAATAGCGCTAAGGCAAAGAACGATATAGATCAGAACCTTGTTACGTTGGCTCATTGTGCTACCACTATGAGCACTGATAGGATAAATAATATTTCACTCCCGAAAACAATTTAGCTAATAGAAACGCCGTTGGTGGTCGTTTCGAGCTTTCGCTAGTTAGCCAACATTCATTGTAGCTCAATTATGTTGTGAAAGCGCATGGACCGATTTTTATTATTCTGAGTACTTTGCGAAGTTTTATCTTAATTTAGCACTAACTCTGGAGTTTGTAGAATGTTTTGGAGTAAAAAATATCAAGCGAGTTAAAATACGAAGAATTATTGTCCGCATCGCATTAATATTTCCCATTTTGTAGGTATTAATACCGATGGATAGATTACTGCTGTTAGAAAATTGCGCCTTCATCGTATTTCCATTTTTGGTCGAAATTAGCCTATTGTGAGTTGAAAATTCTAGCTATGTTTGCTTATTCTGGAATATCATCGAGCGCAAATTTTGATTTGCGTCTAACACCTAGCACAATGCAGTTATTATAGAACATGCGTGCAACAGGCAAGCTGCGCAATAGATCGCGCGTAAAACAGTGAGTATGAATTATGTTTAATGTAAAGCCGGTATCCGGGTCCCTCGGAGCCTTAATTTCGGGCATCGATCTGACCTGCAGCATTACGGATATTATGTACCAAGAAATCCATCGGTTATTGATAGAATACGGGGTTATTTTTTTTCGTGACCAGAATATTGACCATGCCCGTCAAAAAGAGCTGGCACTGTCGTTTGGTCCACTGCAGACGCATCCCGCATACGATACGGTCGAGGGTTTTCCCGAAATAACTATTTTGGAAAATACCCCTGAAAAACCGTCGAAAATTGAGAAATGGCATACTGATATGACGTTTCGGCCCCATCCGCCTATGGGGACGGTATTGAGGTCTAAAATTATTCCCGAAAAAGGGGGCGATACACTTTGGGCCTGCATGTCAGCAGCCTATCTGGGCTTGTCACCAGCCATGCAAAACATGCTCGAGGGTTTTACCGCGGTCCACGATTTTCGGCATGGGTTTAGGGAGAGTTTGGCCGAGCCTGGAGGTCCACAGCGTCTCGCTCAGGCGATTGCCGATAACCCTCCAGTGGAACATCCGGTAATCAGAGTACACCCCGAGAGTGGTAAAAAAGTCATTTATGTTAATTCTCTGTTTACAACTCACATCGTGGGATTGCCAAGTAAAGAAAGTGAAGCGTTATTACAGTTCTTGTTTGATCACGTAACGACACCAGAATATACCTGTCGGTTTGCATGGCAAACTAATTCCATTGCGATATGGGACAACCGCAGTACGCAACATAAACCCGTCAACGACTACTTTCCTGCACATCGCAAGCTGGAGCGCATTACCATTGATGGTGATAAACCTTATTAGAAAGCACGTTGACAAATGAATTTGTTAACGCCTGAACGACAAGTGCACGATAAAAAATTGGCCGCAGGTTTTAAACGACTGTGAACGTGGACAGGTTTTCACGCTAACCTCGCATAAAATCAATGGCCCAGTGGGAAAACTGGTCATTATCGATTGGCATGCTCAGGCTATCTAACGCCGGCAGAAATAGCTCATCCCCCAAAAGATCGCGTCGAATGTGCAGTAGCTTTTCTAAATAATCTTTAGTGAATTCAGGATGCCATTGCAGTGTCAGTATGTGGTCTCCGATGCGAGTCATGACGTGTGGACAATTTTCATTACTCGCAATGGTCCTTGCTCCGTCTGCAAGCTCAATTACCTGGTCTTGATGGGACGCCAAAAAATTTAAAACCTGTCCGTCGCAGTTGTTGCCAAAAACATCTTCCATCATTAAGCAGCTATGCACACCCACCGTCCAGCCTACGTCAGACTTTGCTGTTTTTCCTCCCAAAAAATGAGCAACCATTTGATGACCAAAACAAATGGCCAGTAGTTTCTTTTTGCGATCATTTAGTTCCACAACGAAAGAACCTAAGCGACGAATCCAGTCTTCATTGTCGTAGACGCTGAATTTTGAACCCGTTATTAGGTAGGCATCAACGTCATCAATATTGTCTGGGTATACACCGAGTATTACATCGTAAGAAATGAATTCGACGGAAGGGTCGGGGTTTTTGAGTAATTCGCTGAACATATGCGGATATTCACCAAAGGTGCCCGCCAGCTCAGGTCTAACGAAGTCTGAATTTAGAATTCCGATTTTAAGCGTCATAGTTGGTCCGGGGTTTACGGTCTTGATATAAGTCTGCGCTTAGGTTTGATAAAGCAGAGCAGTTACAGTGGGTATTTACCATCTTGCCATTATATACTGGCGGGTAATAAATTCAGAAGAATGTTTTAATAGAGAAGGTGCCTCCGACATTTTTCATAAAATGGTCGAAGGTCACGATGAGAAAGAATTTTAAAGTTAACTTTTACGATTAGCATGTATCGTTAGTGCCCGTTCAGAAACTAATAAACACGGTCATTGCGAGCGAAGCGCGGCAATCTCATCCAGCATTGCCGCGCTTCGCTCGCAATGACACCATTTAAAAACACCTATTTATGGATGGGCAATAGTTATCCTTATTAGATAGTCATGTTTGTTTAAGCGCTGGCATTGTTATTGTGATAACTAATGTCTGCCTATTATCTTTAGACACTTTTTGGCTTTCGTCTATGTTTCGTTGACCGGCCAAGTAATCGAGAAAATCGTTTTGAATATTACGCTATTTCGTTCGTTCCTTACTGTGTTCCCCCGAGGTTATCCTGGCATCAGCCTAGTACGAATTTTACTACTCCTCTTGTCAACAGCTTCGATATCGGTCAAGGCAGATTCTATCGATGAGAGCATTAATGGTTTTGTACAGCCGCTGACGGATGTCGTGTCAGACTTCATTTTCTTTAAAGCCAATATTTTCGGGGCTGAGCTGCCGTTGATCGTTTTGTGGCTAGTTAGTGCAGCGGCATTTTTTACCGTCTTTTTCGGATTCATTAATATTCGTGGTTTTTGGCATGCCATTAAAATTGTCAGAGGAGATTACGCCAACGATAAACATAACGGAGAGGTTAGCCATTTTCAGGCGTTGGCCACGGCTGTTTCTGGAACCGTAGGTATCGGTAATATTGGGGGGGTTGCTATAGTTATCACTATTGGTGGGCCAGGGGCGGTCTTTTGGTTACTAGTCGCAGGTTTTCTCGGTATGTCGACAAAATTTGCCGAGTGTGTGCTCGCGGTAAAATATCGAAAAATTAACCCTGATGGTTCTGTTTCTGGAGGGCCAATGTACTATCTGGAGGAGGCTTTTCGCCAATACAATCTCAATATTCTCGCCAAGCCAATAGGTTTGTTCTATGCGGCATCGATTGTTGTCGGATGTTTGGGAATAGGCAATATGTTTCAGTCAAATCAGGCTTTCCAGCAATTTGTCTTTGTGACTGGCTCCGAGCAAAGTTGGTTTTCTGACAAGGGTTGGCTATTTGGTTTGATTATCGCCCTGGTTGTGGCTTTTGTTATCATTGGAGGCATAAAAAGCATAGCGAAAGTAACGGGACGGTTAGTACCTTTCATGGCTATCGCTTATATGATTGCCGCGATTGTGATTATTGTGCTAAACGCAGAAAAACTCCCCTGGGCCGTCGAGGCAATATTCTCCGAAGCATTTGCTCCTCGTGCGACAGCCGGAGGTATTCTAGGTGTCATGATTTTAGGCTTCCAGCGAGCTGTTTTTTCCAACGAGGCCGGAATCGGATCTGCCGCGATTGCGCACTCGGCAGTGCGTACTCAAGAGCCTGTTACCGAGGGCTTTGTGGGATTGTTAGAGCCCTTTTTGGATACGATCGTCATTTGTACATTAACAGCTCTGGTTATTTTAACGACTGTTTATGAGCCCGGAATGGAGCTCAATGGTGTTCAGGGGGTGGAGTTAACGTCTCAAGCTTTTGCTAGTACTATTAGCTGGTCAACGGTTCCACTTTCTTTTATCGCCATTTTGTTTGCTTTCTCAACAATGATTTCCTGGTCTTATTACGGAATGAAAGGTTGGACCTATATTTTTGGTGAATCCAAACAAGCGGAAATTGTGTTTAAGGTAATCTTCTGCTTTTTTGGTGCTCTAGGTTGCACGATACAGTTAGAGGCGGTTTTGGATTTTTCCGATGCCATGGTATTTGTCATAGCTTTGCCCAATATCCTGGGTTTATACATGCTGGCTCCGGTGTTAAAAAGAGAGTTGAGTGGCTATCAAGCGAGATTGCGCAGTGGTGATATCCGTGCACGTGACGATATCGCCGCTGCGGGAAACCGAGTACTCAAGGAGTCATAGTTAAAACATCAGCAGACTCGTTTCTGTAACCAGAGGCGTACTTAAATATAACTCATTGGAGTTAGAGGAATATCGACTTCAGCGCTGACTCACGTAGATAAACTTGGCCCATTGGGAGGATTTGATCCATTGAGAGGGAGCTGTCCAGGATTCTCGGCATCGAGCAGATAGTTTCCCGGTGCCGAGAAATCGAATTATTTGTCGCCCACTTTTTTCCATTTGTACGCCGGTTTCGGCTCGACATTGTCATGATATTTAAGTTGTAGGCCCTGGAGGAAATTTCTTAGCACCTGGTCTTTGCACTCGCGATAGTGGCTGTGCCCTTTCTTGCGAAAAAAGGCGCTCAATTCGTGTTTACTAATATGTAACCCAGCGAGGGCGATGATGCCCAATACTTCTTCAGCTTTTATGTTTAGGGCGATTTTCAACTTCATGAAAATGATATTGTTGTTTAATCTTTTTTCTATCGCCGGCTGAGGTCCGTCTTTTTTACCGCGCTTTTCCACAATAAAGCCGTTGAGGAATGTAGCCAATTGTTCATCGGTAGACAATTGGTACGCGGGGTCATCCTCTTGTTTTAGCCAATTGCTGATTTGTTCCCGGCTTACCTTTAGATCAGCTAAGCCGAAAATAGTAATCATTTTCGAATCACCCAAATTAAAGACGTAACGGATGCGGCGCAATATGTCATTGTTTGTCATTTATGTGTCCTGATACCATTCTCGATCAATGCTGAAAATTAGTAGTGGTAATGTGGAATTTCAGCGTATTTTTTACCTTCCAGCTATGGCACACAGTTTACGCTGTTTTAACCGCTTGTGAGTTTTTTGTTGGCGCAAAGAATTTCCGGAAAAGTTCCACAGCGCACTGATTTATCTGCCGCTCGAAATTCAATCATGAATGTGGCTTTTCGCTAATGAGCCATTCGAGACGATCGTCGAACGCGGTAACACTAACTTCCATAAATGTTTGATGGGAATGAATGGCACCGCGCCACAATTCAATCCAGCATGCCAGTAAGTTTTCACGTTCTTCAGATAACTCTATGCCCCGCAATACTCTAAGCCCAGTTTGGTTCAGTGTGGCTGTTTTTCCGCATTTCCCCAACTCCAGGCGCACCTCATCGCCCATGCCTTGCAACATCGTAGATAGGAAGGAAGCGGCTTCTTGGCAGCCACCGTCACTAGCTCCTGTTTTCTTGGCCATTGCTTGGTAGTGTTGAAGCCCCGTTAGCTTCGCGGCAAGCTTGCCTAATTCAAGGCTACGCTCCTGGCCAACGACGTTGGCTAATTCCCGGATACCATTTCGAATATATTCTATGGCATAGTTGCGGTTTGCCTTTGCCAGTCGCTCAGCACTCCATTGTTCGGTCGGTAGTTTCGGTTGTGCGGTGGGATCGCAGGGTGGAGGAATTTCTCCTTTAGCAAATTTTAAGCGTTCATTTTCAGCCAAATCACTCTCAAACTCCTGAAAGTAACCACAGAAGCCAAATTCTCCAGTCATATCTTCAGACACGCAGACAAATCCCAGTTTTGGGTTGCCAAGAGAGACGCCATTTTGTGCGTACCAGCCTTTCAGAAATCCGCGGCTTGCTTCCACTGGTAAGCCACAAATTGTCGGGCCGTCAAACATCCAGCGCGGATAACGAAAGCGTACCCAGGCTTTAGTATCAGACTCCTCCATATACTCTACAGCGACACCACCTACGCCGTTTGAAAGAACATGATATCGAGCGCAAGCAACTGCGTCGGGCAAGCCTGTCAGTCCCAATTTTTCAAAGCTCGATAAAAACTTTTCTTCATGTTGACGACGAAATAATCGGAACATCCAGTCGCCGATGACTTCGGGACCTTCTCTCGTAGCGACCATCAACTGCAAACCCAAGAGGTATTGATGGTGTGCTTCAGCCTGTGCGTTTATTGCCGCAGCGGTTTCCGACAAGGGTCTTTCTCCTTTCTAATTGATTAAATGTATGGCGATTAACCGCTGAAAAGCCGTATCTTTTTTGGCGGCATTTACTAATTTGGAAAATCACATTGAGAATCCAGCTCAATTGGAAGGGTTCACCACCCATTAGGTTCGTAAATTTATCACTTTCCTCTAGTTTGCTTGCCGGTTGATAAGTTCACTAGAAAGTCGGCACTTGCTTAATTGGACGTTCTTTTATCAACGTTTGACTTGGAAGGAGCGCCACAACTATTTCACCGCTCTTTCGTGCAACAGTTGATGTGCTTGCAACTATTCTGAGAAAGCTAGACGGCGGCCGCCAGGAAGCTCGCCTGGTTTATGGCCTGTTTGGCGTCTAATTCGGCGGCCTCATAGGCTCCTCCAATCAGACTGGTATTAAGGCCGGTTTTTTCTAACTCGTCGTATAGGGCACGTTGGGGTGTTTGTCCGGCACATATAATAACGGTGTCCGCCTCAACGATTTGTGGTTGGTCATTTAATAATATATGCAAGCCTTCATCGTCAATTTTCAGATAGTCCGCACCGTTAACCATTTTTACGTTTCGTCTGGCGAGTGACATTCTATGCGTCCAGCCTGTGGTTTTACCTAGTCCTCTACCAACCGGAGTGCTTTTGCGCTGCACCATACATACTTCGCGATCATTCATTTCGATCTGAGGACTCACCCCTGTAACGCCTCCGCGCGGGTGGTTTTCAAAATCAACACCCCATTCTTTTGCGAACACACTAAGGTCCAGGGCGGCTGACTTACCTTTGTGCAGGATCAGTTCGGCAACGTCGAAACCAATACCACCGGCACCGACAATCGCTACTCTTTTACCGATTGTTTTGTTGCCTTTTATCGCATCGATATAACTCACGACATTGGGGTGATCAATGCCTTCTATTTCTGGCGTTCGGGGCTCTATTCCCGTTGCGATGACAACTTCATCGAAGCCTCCGTCGACCAGCATTTTTGCCGAGACAGTGGTTTCCAGAATTAAGTCAATATTGTGGACTTCGATCATCCGGTTAAAATAGCGAATCGTTTCGTCAAATTCCTCTTTGCCCGGGATACGGCGCGCAAGGTTAAATTGACCGCCGATTTCATCGGCAGCATCAAACAGAGTGACCTGGTGGCCTCTCTCGGCGGCAACGGTCGCGTAGGATAATCCTGCCGGTCCGGCGCCTACCACCGCAATACGTTTTGGTTGCGATACTTTTTCGTAATTTAACAGTGTTTCATGACAGGCTCGCGGATTAACCAGGCAGCTAATTTCCTGGCCCGTAAACGTGTGGTCTAAGCAGGCCTGGTTGCAGGCAATGCAGGTATTGATTTCATCTTCTCGTCCGTCAATGGCTTTTTGAATAATCTCTGGATCAGCGAGCATCGGGCGCGCCATCGATATCAGGTCTGCATCGCCGCGACGGAGTACTTCCTCGGCAACAGCGGGCATGTTGATACGGTTGCTGGTGATCGTCGGTATGTTGAGTTCTTTGCTTAAACGTCCCGTTACGCCACTAAAAGCAGCCCGCGGAACCCGCGTGGAAATAGTCGGCACAGCGGATTCGTGCCAGGTAAAATGGGTGCTGATAATGTTGGCACCTACGGCTTCGATTTTTTTTGCCAGTTGAACAATTTCTTCCCATGACATACCTCCATCGAGCATATCCATGGCTGCTATTCGGAAAATTACCATAAACTCATTGCCGACAGCTTCTCGTATTCGTCGTACGACTTCTACCGGAAACCGCATTCGGTTTTCATAACTACCGCCCCACTGATCATTGCGAAGGTTGGTTTTTTGAACAAGAAAAGTACTGAGTAAATAACCCGCAGATCCTATAATTTCTACGCCGTCGTACCCGGCTTCTTTTGCTCGCTTTGCGCAATTCGCAAAGTCATTTAGTTGTTGTTCGATACCGTCTTCATCGAGCGCATTCGGTGTAACTGGTGATATTCTGGATTTAACAGCCGAGGGCGCCACGGCTTTGGCGGTGGCGGCGAGCGGTCCGGCATGCAAGATTTGCATACAGATTTTTACATCGGGGGCAGCGGTGTGGACCGCTTCGGTGACTATTCTATGCTGATCCGCCTCTTCTGCGGTGGAGAGTTTCGAGCCGCCGCCTTCTTCATTTGGAGAAATTCCGCCCGTAATAATCATGCCGACACCGGCTTTTGCCCGCTCGGTGAAATAAGCTGCAAGTCGTTCGAATCCCCCCTCAGCCTCTTCGAGTCCCGTGTGCATGGATCCCATAATGGAGCGGTTTTTAATTTGCGTGAACCCCAGATCTAACGGAGAAAAAAGTGTTGGGTATCGCTCAATTCCGGACATTGCTGCTACCTTGAGAAAAATTGTGGAAGCTGAGTTTCCAGTAATTTTCAGACAAGGTCAAACGCATTATTCCAGATATTTATTAAGGAATTGTAACTCATGACGGACGGCGGAAAGGAGCAGGCACTGAGGTTTGCAAGCTGATTAATTGAACCAAGCTACTGGCGTTATTTCTGCTCGGAATCTAACTGCTTAATCGAGTCCATGACTTCGCTAACTTCGGTGTCACTAAGCTGTTCGTTTTCTTTCGCGATGTGAGCACTCAGGTTAATTGTGGTTCTAAAATGGCGCATAAATCGACGGCAGTGCACACACATTAATAAGTGAAATTTAATACTTAGTACTCGGTGCCACGGAAGACTTTTGTCAGTAAAATCGCTCGCCTGGTCGACCAGGCTTTTGCAGTTTAACACTCACCTGTCTCCTGATAATGATCTATAACTTCCATAAGTGTTATCCTGGCGCGATGTAAAAGAACTCTCACATTAGAGTTAGTCACGTTCAGAATGTTACAAATGTCTTCTAGGCTTTGTTGTTCTATATCGCGCAGAGTAAACGCTGCTCGTTGGACCTGAGGAAGGATGGACAGGGTATGTTCGATGCAATGGCGCAGTTGTTTTTCCTCGAGAAGAGCGTCTGGGGACTCCATCTCCCACAATGCGGGGGTATTATCCCAGTGCCCGGACTGATTAAATGGCTCGTCTGATAAGTAGCCGCTGGCGGCTTTCCCCACCTCTTCAATCGGGCGCATTCGAGACTCTTTGCGCAGCCGTGTTTTGGCGTGGTTCCCGACAATGGTATAAAGCCATGTTTTAAGCGAAGACCGCCCCTCAAAACCGGGTAAAGCGTTAAAAATTGAGACCCAGGCTTCTTGAGCGACTTCCTCTGCAATGCTGTCGCCAACAATTGATCGTGCGACCGTCTTAAATTGGGAGTGATAACAGGCGACTAAGTTTGCAAATGCAGCATGATTTTGAGCTCTGAGTCCAGCGAGATCGGTTTCTTGTATTGCGTTGACTGTCATTAGTACACTTCGATTAAGTTATCATTATTTACCGAAAAACTACTTTGCATTATAGCTAAATTTTGTCGGCTTAGCTTGTTATGAACATAGTGATTGATAGAGAAAATGGTGTGGCATCTATTAGATGGCTTATCGAGAATTAGTTCCTGACTTCTGTGTCACTCGGCGAGCCGGGGCCACAATTCAGTTAATTATCTCCACGGCCTCTGAAAGAGTCGGCCCAATTTCATCATTTATGACAAGATCGGCGTGAATGTCTACATCGGTGGCTTCTCGATTAAGAATAACCAGCTTTGCGCCGTTGCGTTTAGCGACGACAGGAAAGGAAGCTGCGGGATAAACGACCAGCGAAGAACCAATGGCTATAAATAAATCGCAGGCGAGAGTGGCCTCTTCAGCGAGAATCATTTCAGCTTCCGGCATTGATTGACCAAATGAAATAGTTGCAGTTTTAATTGTTCCACCGCACTGAGTGCAGGGTGGAACTTCTCCGGCGCTAATGAAGGCTTGCTCCAGTGGGTCGAAGTCATAAGTTTTCCCGCAATCGAGGCATTTGGCGTAAGTTGCGTTGCCGTGCAATTCGATGATTTTGTCGTCCGGTATACCAGAGTTCTGGTGTAAATTGTCGACATTTTGAGTTATTACATGAGAGGCTTTACCGGATCGTATCAAGGTGGCAACGGCATAATGGCCCAGGTTAGGTTTCGCTTTGGACATCATGTCGCTGCCACTGAATTTTCTACGCCAGCTTTCTCTGCGCATTTCAGGATCTGATACGAAGTCCTGAAACATGATGGGTTTTATTTTCGACCAAATGCCACCAGGCGAGCGAAAGTCAGGAATTCCGCTCTCCGTGGAAATTCCCGCTCCGGTAAATATGACGATGCTGGAGGAGTCTTCAATAAGGGTGGCTAGATTATCTGCATTGGAGGACATCACGTTTTTCCTTTGTTAATGGAATGCCACGTTTAATTTAAACATTGTTAGCTCTTGTAAGTATTGTCGCTCTTTTAAGTAGCGTCGGTTCTGCTTTTAGCGAAATGAAATGGTGCCGAGGCGTTCTACCCGAATAGCCGGTGTAAAATTACCCACATCCAATTTCACATTTAGTTGGTAGGAAAGATCTTTCTTATTTTGTCTAACCAAATCGTTGATCAATCCAAAACTTCCAAACAGATCGGCACTGGCTACCAAGCGAACATCGCCCTCGCCATAGGCCTCGATGACCGGTAGCTCGTTGCTGACCCCCGTCAAAATCTTATGCCCCTCGATACTGGCTGAATAACTGATTCCCTGCAAATTAAGCATTATGTTATTCGGGTTGATAATATGCAGGTCGATTTCAAATTTTGGGTTTAATGTATTTGATGGCAAAACTCGAAATGCTGAGACGCTAACAGTCGGCGGTTCATAGGTCGGAAGCAGCGAAGCGCAGCCGCCGATCGCTAGGAAAAGCAATATCATTGGAATTCGCAGGTTTTTGTCCTTAAGCATATCAGTATGGTTTTTAGAGAATAGGGTGGGTTCTATATTATCTTAATGTAGCAAATTTCTGTAATCTTGTATTTTGACCATTTTATTGCCCGATAAGCAGGCAATCATTATACCTGTTCGCTGTGGCTGTGGAGCGAAACGGCAGAAGCCGCGCAAATGCTTCCACTATCAGACGACGTTCAATCGGATTACTATCACGAGATATTAGCTATGACTCCCTTTCCTTCACCTGAAATGATCGATACTAACGGCATTACCCTCGAGGTTTTTTCTGCTGGAGAAAAGGGTAAGCCAATCGTTCTATGCCACGGATGGCCTGAACACGCCTTTTCCTGGCGCTTCCAAATTCCCGTATTGGTGGCGGCTGGCTACCATGTAATCGTACCGAATCAACGCGGTTATGGCGCGTCCTCCCGACCTGAAGATGTGACCGACTATGATATTCAACATCTGTGCGACGATTTAGCTGGTTTGCTTGACCATTTTGGGTATCGAGAGGCAGTTTTTCTTGGGCACGACTGGGGCGCGATCATCCTTTGGAATTTTGCGATGATACATGCCGATCGGATTAGCGGTTTAATAAATCTCAGTGTGCCCTTTATGGATCGCGGCACGTCTGAGTGGGTCGGTTTTTGGGAGAAAATGTTGGGCCCAGACTTTTACATGGTGCATTTTAATCGTCAGCCTGGCGTGGCAGATCAAGTTTTTGACGATAATGCCGATCGGTTTCTGCGCAATATGTACCATACCGATGAATGGCTGGAGGACCCTCGTGATCCGGGCCCGGGAATGCCGCTGATTAATATGGCTACCGGTAGCTACCAACCCGCCGGACAATTGTTAATGAGCGAAGAGGAGCTGGCAGTTTTTGTCGATTCGTTCAAAAGAACGGGTTTTACTGCGTCGATAAACTGGTATCGCAACTTTACTCGTAACTGGGAAATAATCGGGGCGTATGAACAGCTAATAAAAGTGCCGACGATGGTGATTTTTGGCGATTACGATACCGTGCCCAAATCAAAATCACTGAGCAGTCGCGTTAATACGCTGGAAGTGCATAACCTTGATTGTGGTCACTGGATTCAGCAAGAACGACCGGAAAAAACGAACGAGTTAATTATTGATTGGTTGAAGCGCTTTGAGCTAGGGGTTATTTAGGCGAGAGTAATCGTCGGTCAAAAGACAATTCGGGCGATGACTGAAACAAATTGTTCGAGTTATCGCCCGGCGGGTGAGGGGAATGAAAATTTACTTGTAGTGACAAAACCGGTCAGTTACTGAAGTTGTGCCCACAGTTGATCCAGCTCCCGCTGCCACTCAATTTGTGAAGTGGGTTTTTGAAACTTTGTTTTGCGTTTCTGATCGTCCTGGATCTTGGTTTCTAGCCAGTCTATTCTTTGCAAGATATCGTCCTCATCAGCCATGCTAATATTTTCAATCTCGTCAACATTTTCCTTAGCGTCAGTGTCGACAGCGCTTCCAAAATTTTTATGTTTATTGGTGGCAGAATTCGAACTTCTCGCCTTTGGGTTTAGCAATTGTTTGTAAAAGAGCTCGCTGTTGTTAACTTCTTCAATTGTGCCATTGTTAATCCATAACCAGCGAGTAGCGATGTGGTCTAGGAAGTGACGGTCGTGGCTGGTGATGATTAATGTCGCGCCGGATTCCTTAAGTTGTTCGCTTAATTGTTGTTTGCCATATAGGTCGATGTGATTCGTTGGTTCATCGAGAATCATTAGATTAGGCTGGTTAATCTGGAAGGCCATAAACATCATTCTTGCTTTTTCACCACCGCTTAGCTGGTCAACTCGGTGTGAGAAGTCCGTGAAGGATATCCCTGAATTAATCAGCGTTTTTTTAATCTCATGTTCGCCACCTTGAGTATTATTTCGCAGCCAGTCACTGCGAGATTGGTTCTTGTTTAGCGTGTCTAAGCCCTGGTCGTAATAACCTAAAGTGGTTCTTGGATTAAAGCGGATTTCGCCACTGGTCTTGTCGTCGTTCGAAAATTGCTTGCGAATTGCCTCCAGAGTGGAGGATTTTCCGACTCCATTGATACCCAATAGTGCGACTCGTTCGCCGGGTTGGATGACAATATGGTCGATTGATAACAATTTCCGGGAGAAATCGGGCGTATAAATGTCGGCATTTTCGATGGTCAATATTTGCCTGGCAGCGAGACTTAGATTGTCTAGTCGCACATTCAGTTTCGAGCCCTCGGTGACTTTCGTTTTTTCATTGTTAAGTTTTTCTGCTCGTTTATCGATACTTTTCGCCTTGCGCGATAAACTTTCGTTGTCGTGTTCACGTCCCCATATAGCGAGACGTTTTGCAGTTGCTTGTAAGCGTTTTATTTCTTTTTCTTCCTGCTGCCGATGTTTTTCTGCGTGTTTATCGTGTTCGAGTAATTGATCACTCGCACTATCAAAAGGCAGTGCATATTCAAAACTTCGATGATCGCGAATAAAAACGGTTTTGTTACATACGGTGTTCAGCAAAAATCGATCGTGGGAGATGATCATAAAAGGACAATTACATTCATGCAGTAAAAATGTCTCAAGGCGACTCATGGCAAGAATATCCATGTGGTTACCGGGTTCATCCATTAATAATAATTCGGGTTCAAGCAACAGGGCCCGTGCTATCAATAACAAATTCTGTTGGCCGCCGCTTAAGTCTTTAACTGGCACGGCGAACTGTTGTTCCGTAAACCCTAATCCTAAAAGCTGGTTTTTAGCTTTCCAGCCATGTGTTATTAACTCGTCTTGGTTCAGTACCTTGAGGGCCGCTTCCAGTAAGTTTATGTCCAGTATCGTTTGATCGATGAATTGCTCTACCCAGCCAATCTTAAGGCCGCGGGGTTTGCGAATTTCTCCGCCGTCGATTTCTTCGAGTCCGCGAATTATGGAAAGAAGGCTGCTCTTGCCGCAGCCGTTATGGCCGACTAAGCCAATGCGATCATTGTTATTGATGGTTAAATTGAGTTGTTGAAATAGCGTTTGATGACTACGAGAAAAAGATAAGTCGATTATTTGTAATAGAGCGCTCATGGGTTTCATCTTCATTTTTGACAGGCAGCAGTGCCTGCGAGTTATTAATAGCGGATCAATTAATAACGCGGATGAATACCTGGTTTGTAAACCAAAATGACAGTATTGATTGTCTCTCTGTGACTTTGACAGCCGTCAATCAAGTCGGAGTTAGTCTCAGGAACTAGCGTAGCAATAAGTTTAGTTTGATATTCATCGCGCTATTGGGTTGCGACGTTATCGAAATCATTATTAATGCAAAGTGCAAAAGCGAAATAGCACAAGGTCATAATAGTTTCTCCTGTCAGTTGTTCAGGTGGCGGTATGCTGCCTGATTGTTTGTAGAATCTAAACAGAAGGGGATGGTTTTTGCAAGATGGCGTGAGTTTGTTCAGGTAGTGGTTGAATAGTCAGTTTGAACGCGTACTATCTATGGGAGTGCTATAAGCGGCTGGTTTATTTGTTGGCTAGTGGTTGACCACTGATTGAGAAGCTAACTTCCACCACAATGCGAAAGTTAGTTTTTCATGCAGGCTATAAAACAAAGAAATGGGCCTTAGCCTTCAATCGATGTTCTTCTCAGGCGACGCATACCCTTAAGCCAGCGATCAATATTGTCGCCTTTTCGTCGCACGTAGTCCTCCACTTCCGGATGGGGTAGTACGTAGAAGCGTTCCTCACGGATGGTGTCGACGACGGTTTTCGCGAGTTGATCGGCTTCAATAATTCCGTCGGTTTGGCCATCGCCCAGGCTTCTGGGAGCCATGGCTGTATTGACGCCCTGAGGACATAAAACAGAGACCTTAATTCCTTCGTCGCCATGGGTAATTGACAGAAATTCGGCCAGTTTGACGGCGGCGCCTTTGGTTACGGTATATGGGCCGCTGCCGATCGCCGCAAGCAAACCCGCTGCAGAGGAAGTGTTTAACAGATATCCGTCACCTCTCTCAATCATACTTGGCAGCACAGCTCTTGCCGCGTATAAGTGCGACATAACATGCAGTTCCCACTGTTTTTGCCATACGTCATTGCTTGCGTCAGTTAATAAACCTCCAGCACCGGCGCCTGCATTCGAGCAAAATAGGTCAATTCTCCCGTGCTTGGCTAAGGTGCGCTGAACGACAGCTGCGAGCTGTTCTTCATTGGTGACATCGCAAACCTCACCTTCACAACCTATTTCATTGGCCGCGGCGGTCACTGCCTCTTCATTTAGATCCATAAGGATGACAGCGCTAGCGCCCTCCGCCAGAAATGCTTTAGCCATTGCGCGTCCGATGCCACCGCTGCCGCCCGTAATCACAGCAACTTTATTTTGAAGTTCCATACACATTCACCTGATAAAAATTGTCAAAGAGTTTAATTTAGAAGACGTCGAAGAATAAATGCCCAGCACGCAAATTTCCAGTATTAAACTCAGGAAGGTTTTTGTTGACCAGAACAACCGCTGCCAGAAGACTGGGTTGGAAAGGGCGTTGAGGTGTTAGTTGGCACCGTCCAGGAACTCGTCTTTGAGCGAAGCGCGGCAAACTCATGATGCGAAGTTCACATCAACACATGCATTGGTGCGGTCTACAGCAGATTGCAGCACTAAAGCTAATGGCATCCTCGAAAAACATTTGTTGATGGATAGGCACTAATTAGTGCCCATCCAGAAATGGGTGTTTTCAACGATGTCATTGCGAGCGAAGCGCGGCAATCTCCCGCAGCCCG
>ENA-OSET01000474-OSET01000474.1-sediment-metagenome-genome-assembly--contig:-NODE-474-length-44837-cov-4.810746_pt1 | contig 44837 bp, 40 predicted proteins | sample MGYA00237882_ERZ534229 | MGnify/ENA primary metagenome ERZ534229 (study PRJEB26408, sample SAMN06266212) | sediment metagenome | isolation source: Hudson Canyon methane seep mesocosm | place: USA:Hudson...
ATTTTTTTGATTATCAAACTTATACAAAACAATACTTTAAAATCGATGTCAAATTTTACGAGATAATATATATTTGCTCGTTTTAAAAATTTGAACAAAAATAAATAATAAAATGCAAAACAAAGGACTTATCAAATTGTTCGCAATCCTTTTTGGATTGGTCAGTTTATACCAATTATCATTCACATTCTTAGCAAATAAGGTTGAGGATGATGCCGTAGCATATTCCAACAATAGAGCTACAGAAAACAACTCAGCTAGAGAAAAAGCTAGTTTTGAAAGAAAATATCTAGATAGTGTTGCTAATAAAAACGTTATTGAATTGGGCGTTGCAGAATACACTTATAATGATGTAAAAGACAAAGAAATGAATCTTGGTCTAGATTTAAGAGGTGGTATTAATGCTATTTTACAAGTATCTGTAAAAGAAGTTTTAAAAAGTTTGGCTAACGATTCTAAGAATGAAGCTTTTAACACAGCCTTAGAAGCTGCAGATATTAAATTAAGAGAGAGTAACGAGAATTACTTAGACTTATTTTTTGAAGAATTTGAAAAGGTAGCAGGAGATACAAAATTAAGTAATCCTTCTATTTTTGGAACAAAAGCATTAAGTGAAAAAATATCTTTTGATGAAGAAAATGCTACTGTAAAAGTAACTTTACAAGAAGAAATTAACAGTTCTATTATAACTACATTAGAAGTATTAAGAAGTAGAATTGACAAGTTTGGAGTATCCTCTCCAAAAATTCAAAGAATTGGAAATTCAGGTAGAATTCAAATTGAATTGCCAGGAGCAAAAGATATTGATCGTGTTTCAAAATTAATTACCAGTAAAGCTGAATTACAATTTTGGGAAGTGCACTCAAATGCAGAAGTACAAAATTTCTTCTTTGCTGCAAACGCAAAAGTTGCTGAATTATTAAAAGATGATTCTGTTTTAGAGCAAGAAAAAGATACTACTAAAAAAGATGATATTGACGATTTACTTGGTGAAGAAGTAGATTCTACCAAAGTTCAGAAAAATTTATTTACCTATGTGCGACCGAATATTGCGCAAAGTCAACAACAGTTGAGCTCTTTAGTGGCGTCTGCTAAAGTATCTGATACAGCAATGGTGAACGAATTATTAGCAAAAAAAGAAGTAAAAGCATTACTATCATCTGAAATAAAATACGCAAAATTTCTTTGGGACTACAAGCCATTTGATAAAACAGGTGCTAATGATGATGATTCAGATCAAGAAATTGGTTTATATGCAATTAAAGGAAGTAGAACAGGTAAAGCAAATATTGAAGGCGATGTAATCTTAGATGCTTCACAAGTATTTGACCAATTGAATAAGCCAGAGGTTAGTATGACAATGAATAGTTCTGGTACTAAACAATGGGCAAAAATGACTGCTGATAATGTGGGTAGTTTTGTAGCAGTAGTTCTAGACGACTATGTATACACCGCTCCATCTGTAAACCAAGCGATTACTGGAGGAAGAACTTCTATTTCTGGAGGAAGTATGACTGTAGCAGAAGCAGAAGATATTGCAACTGTATTAAAAGCGGGTAAATTACCAGCTGCTGCAAGAATGATTCAAGCACAAATTGTTGGGCCATCTTTAGGACAAGAAGCTATTGATGCTTCGTTTATCTCATTTGGTTTGGCAATTATTTTAGTTTTGTTATGGATGATTTTATATTATGGTAAAGCTGGTTTGTATGCAGATATTGCTTTAGTAGTAAACATTTTATTCATCTTCGGAATTTTAGCCTCGTTTGGCGCTGTACTAACTTTACCAGGTATTGCAGGTATCATCTTAACAATTGGTATGTCTGTAGATGCTAACGTAATTATCTTTGAAAGAATCAAAGAAGGTTTATTTAAAAAGAAAGGTTTAAAACAATCTGTTGAAGAAGGATTTAGTTTTAAAGGTGCATTATCTGCAATTATAGATGCAAATATCACCACTTTCTTAACAGGTATCATTTTATATGTGTTTGGCACAGGACCAATTAAAGGTTTTGCATTAACATTAATGATTGGTATTCTAACATCATTATTCACAGCCGTATTTATTACTCGTATTTTAATTGATGGTGCTGTAAACAAAGGTGCAAACTTAACTTTCAATACATCAATTTCTAAAGGATGGTTCCAAAATATCAACGTAGAATTCTTAAAGAAACGTAAAATTGCTTACGTAATTTCGGGAGCAATTATAATTGCTGGTATTGTGTCTATTTTCTCAATAGGTTTAAAGCAAGGTGTAGACTTTAAAGGAGGGCGTTCTTATGTTGTTCGTTTTGATCAAGATATGAATGCAACAGAAGTTGCAGGAAATTTAAAAGATGTCTTTGGTACTGCTCCAGAAGTAAAAACTTATGGTGAATCAAACCAGCTTAAAATTACAACTGTTTATAAAATTGAAGAGGAAGGTGTAGAAGTTGATGAAGAAGTTCAAAGTACTTTATATACTGGATTAAAATCTTATTTAGGTGATACAACTTATGAAAACTTTAAGCCTGGTTTTGAAAAACAAGGAGCAGGAGTTATGAGTTCAATTAAGGTAGAGCCAACAATTGCAGATGATATTAAAACATCAGCTTTATATGCCGTATTTGGCTCTTTATTGGTAGTTTTCTTATACATCTTATTGCGTTTTAGAAAAGTATCATATTCTATAGGTGCCGTAGTAGCGGTTTTCCACGATGTATTAATTGTATTAGGTGTATTCTCTATTACATATAGTTTTATGCCATTTGATATGGAAATAGGGCAATCATTTATAGCCGCCTTACTTACGGTTGTCGGTTACTCTTTGAATGATACCGTGGTTATTTTTGATAGAATTAGAGAATTTGCAGGCGTTAATACCAAATCAAAATACAGTGAAGTAGTAGATAAAGCATTAAGTTCTACTTTAGGAAGAACCATCAATACATCATTTACTACTTTATTAGTAATGATTATTATTTTCATTTTTGGTGGAGACTCCATTAAAGGATTTATGTTTGCTTTAATTGTTGGTGTTGCAGTAGGTACGTATTCCTCTTTATTTGTAGCAACTCCAATTATGTTTGATACTACAAAAAAAGAAGACGAAAATAAATAATGTTAAGCTAAACTTGCTTTAGCATATTCAAATTTTAAAACCGTTTTGAGAATAAAATCAAAACGGTTTTTTTGTTAAAATGATGTATTCCTTTAAGGATTCAAAAACCTTGTAGGTATTTATCTTTTAGACCATTATATTTGCACTCTCTAATTGAGAGTACAAAATTAATATCATTATTTATAATTTGAAAACAAAACTATAAATGAACATTATAAAACTACATGATTTATACTTTAAGCCTTATATCAATAAGGCTAAACTTGATATAATTGTTAATCATTTAGCAAAACAAGTAAAAGCTGATTTACCTAAAGATGAAGTACCAATTTTTGTAGGAATTTTAAATGGATGTTTTTTATTTGCTGCAGATTTTATAAGAGCTTATAAAGGAAATTGTGAAATTTCTTTTGTAAAACTAGCTTCATATGAAGGAACTTCTTCTTCTGAAAAAATAAAAAATCTAGTAGGTATTAATGAAGATTTAACTGGCAGAACTGTGATTATCTTAGAAGATATTATTGATACAGGTGCCACACTCCAAGAAATTTATAATATTTTTAAATATAAAAATGTAAAGCAGTTAAAAGTGGCTACTTTATTTTTTAAGCCAGATGTATTTAAAAAAGAATTACCAATAGATTATATTGGCCATAGTATAGAAGATAAATTTATTGTTGGATATGGTTTAGACTATGATGGTTTAGGCAGAAATTATCCAGAAATATACCAACTAACACAACAACCTAAAATGAAAAATATCGTATTATTTGGCCCTCCAGGAGCGGGAAAAGGAACACAAGCAGAATTTTTAAAGGATATGTATAATTTAGTACATATTTCTACAGGCGATGTGTTTCGTTTCAATATCAAAAATGAAACAGAGCTCGGTTTATTAGCCAAAAAATATATGGATGAAGGCGATTTAGTACCTGATAAGGTAACTATAAATATGCTAAAAGCTGAAGTAGAGAAAAATGCAGATGCTAATGGTTTTATTTTTGATGGTTTTCCAAGAACAGAATCTCAAGCAGAAGCTCTAGATGCTTTCTTGGCAGATAAAGGTGAGCAAATTAATGCAATGGTTGCCTTAGAAGTTCCTGAAAACACTTTGGTAACTCGTTTATTAGAAAGAGGCAAAACAAGCGGAAGAACCGATGATACTGACGAAACTAAAATTAGAAATCGTTTTAATGAATACAATACAAAAACAGCGATTTTAAAAGAATATTTTGAAAGTCAAGATAAATATTATGGCATTAACGGAGTGGGTTCTATAGAAGATATTACTAAAAGAATTTCAGAAGTATTTGATAAGCTATAACTAGTTTAACTATGTATTTGTTTATTAGCTCAAATACTTGTAAACTTTTACATAAATAAACACACAAACAGAAAAAATGACTGAAGGAAATTTCGTTGACTACATAAAAATATTTGCTTCTTCTGGAAAAGGTGGGCAAGGTTCTGCGCATTTACATAGAGAAAAGTACATTACTAAAGGTGGCCCTGATGGTGGCGATGGCGGACGTGGAGGACACATCATTTTACGTGGTGATAAAAATATGTGGACGTTATTTCACCTAAAGTTTAAACGTCATTTTAGAGCAGAAGGTGGTGGTGCAGGAAGCAAAAGTAGAAGTTCTGGTGCAGATGGAGAAGATATTTATATTGATGTACCATTAGGTACAATTATAAGAGATGCAGATACTGATGAAATTTTGTATGAAATTACTGAAAATCAAAAAGAAGTAATTCTTTTGCCAGGTGGAAAAGGTGGCCTTGGAAACTGGAATTTTAAATCATCTACAAATCAAACTCCTAGATATGCACAACCAGGAATGGATGGCTTAGATGGTTGGTTTAGAATTGAATTGAAACTTTTAGCCGATGTTGGTTTAGTAGGTTTTCCAAATGCTGGAAAATCTACACTTTTATCCGTAATTACTGCTGCAAAACCAAAAATTGCAGATTATGCATTTACTACCTTAAAACCAAATTTAGGAATTGTAGAACATAGAAATCATCAAACTTTTGTGATGGCAGACATTCCAGGAATTATAGAAGGAGCAGCTGAAGGAAAAGGTTTAGGACATCGTTTTTTAAGACATATAGAACGTAACTCTGCCTTATTATTTTTGATTCCTGCAGATTCTGATGACATCAATAAAGAGTACGAAATATTATTAAACGAACTCAAGAAACACAATCCTGAGTTATTAGATAAAGATAGGTTATTAGCAATTTCTAAAACAGATATGTTAGATGATGAGCTGAAAACAGAAATTAAAGCCGAATTGCCAAAGGGTGTTGAGGCTTTATTTATTTCTTCTGTGGCTCAAATTGGTTTACAAGAATTGAAAGACAAACTTTGGGGAATGTTAAATTAATCTTTTAAAAATATTCTAATAGGCAATTGGTATTTTGTAGACACCTTGTATCTTTTTTTTATAGCAGGAAAAATTATTGGTAAATCCATAATAGAAAGAGCAATTAAACTATCTAATTTAGGCAATTGCTTTTTTATATTTTCTGAAGATTGAATTGAATCTAAAATAATCTTACCTGTGGCATCAATAATCAAATCTACATAAACAGTTTCATTGATAGCATCTTTTATGTTAAATTGATGTTTTAACAGCTCACCTCCTATTTTTTGATGTATCGTTTTGCGAAAACAATCTGACTTTAACGCCTTATCAAAAATAGAATCACATACTTTGAATGATGGTGAAGTATCTACAGACGTAAAATTAACAAGAGTATCAATAGTCTCTAAATCCTCTTTTTTAGTGAATGAAAGTTTATCGCACGAAGTGATAAAAATCAACAATAACAAAAAAGGAGTTAAACGCATAAATTAGTTTCTAATCAATGCGTGAATTTACTAAATTTTACTGAATCCTATTTTAAAGTCTCACCTTTTATAAAGTACTCTTTTTTAATATCTTTTATCCTTCTTTTTACAAAAGCATCAATTACCAAATCTTTCTCGTAAAAAGTCTCTATATATTTTATATAGAGTTTGTATGCTATTTTTTTATCTTTATAATAATCATCTGATAATTTTGCCCATTGGTACAATACCTTATAATTTCTTCTATTTTCTTTAAAAGCTTCTTCGTAAGCACTAAGCGCTTGTTTTGGTTGTGATTTTTTCAAAAATACATTTCCTAATCCAAAATATTCTTCATCTCGCTTTTCTTTTCCTATGTAAGTTGCCATCATATAATTAAAAGTAGCAGTTGTATAATCTTCTTCAATCATTGCAATGTGCCCCAAAAAGGTTTTCGCTTTAAAATTTTCTCTATCCATTGCATAGAGTTTATTGAAGTATTTTTTAGCTTTATCTAAACTGTCCAATTTAAAATACATTCTCCCTAACATAGATGTACTATAAGTATCTTTTCTATCAATGGTATCTAAATTTAGTAAAAGAGGAATTGCTTCCTTATAGTTTTTATCCTTATAAAGTTGATTCACTTTCAACTTATTCAATTCAATATGGTTTTTATTGATAGCCAAACCTTTACCTGTAAATAACTGCGTAGAATCTACATCTTTTAACTTATTAAAACTATTAGCCAACCTTGCAATCGCCTTTAAATCCAAAGAATCCTTTTTATACGTATCTAACAAACTATTAATCATTGGATCTCTTTTGCCATTTAAAGCATAAGACAAGGCTAAATAGTAGGAATAATTGGCATTGGTTTTGTCATTTTCTATCAAATATTTAAAGCAAGTAATTGCCTTTTCAGGTTTCTTATTAGTGATGTATAACTTCCCTAATTTATATTTTAACACCAAGTTTAAAGAATCTTTTTCTAAAATTTCCTCGTAAATTACAATGGCTTTTTTAGATTGTTTTAGAGAACGATAATTCTTAGCCAACTTTAATTTTGTGCTATAATTTTCTTTAAATGTTAACGCCAGTTCATAATATTCGCTTGCTTTTTTAAAATTATCTATAGCTTCATAAATGTTAGCTTTTTTAACGTTTGATAAAAATGAGGCTTCCATTTTATCTAAAGTTAATAACGCCATTTTATATCTGCCAATTGCAAACAAACTGTCTGATAAAGCAAAAGTTGAAGTCTGAGCTTCAACTTTTAGAACTGCACCAATACACAGGAACAAAATTATCTTTTTCATAGGTTCTTTTTATTCTACATTAATGCTTAATGGTATTGAGTAATTTACAGTAACCAATTCACCTTTATGTTCTCCAGGAATCATTTTAGGTAATGTTTGCATTACTGATAAAACTTCTTCCTTAATCTGCTTATGAGGAGCCCTTGCTTTTACATCAATGATATCTCCGTTTTTATCTATTTTAAAAGCGATAAATATTCTTTTTTTACCAGTTTTTAAACCTAAAGTATTTACCAGTTCCATATTAAAATTCTTTACAAAATGTTTTTGAACCATTAATGAAAAACATTTTTTATCTCCTTCTTCACAACCCGGAAAAACAGGAGATTTATCTATAGTTCTAAATGAAATTTCTTCTGTTTCTACTTCCTTTTTTAATTTGTCAAAATTTATAATAATTCCAATGATATTTCTACCATTTTCACCTTTAAATAATTTTGGTTCGAAATTATCTTTGTATTCCGAAGTAATTTTATTGGTCTCTTTTAGTTTATTATCAAATTCATTTTTTTCTTCATTTGTTAAATCATTATAAGTAATTTCTTTCCATTTTGGCATTTTTGTACCCATATAAAAATCTAAATAGGTTTCTTTAGTTCCTTTTGATTTTTCCAATTTAGTATCATTACCAATTTGACTATAAAAAGTACTTAATTCTTTTTTATTTGTAGCCAATTCACTTGAGGAATTCTCTGAACAGGCACTATAAAATAACATACTTACTAATAATGGAATCATTACTAAATATTTTAATTGATTCATTTTTTGGGATTGCTTTTTTGTAATCATAGTAATTCTTTTTTTAATTAAAGTTTTTTTATAAAATTGATTGATAAATGCGATGTTTTCAACCTGAAAAAAGTTAGATAGTAAATTATTGATATAACCCTCTTTGGTTTCTGACGCTGCAACAACTGCATCTGAAATATATTCATGTATTAAAGTGATTCTCTTTTGATAAAAATAAATCATTGGGTTAAACCACATTGCAATTTTTAGAAACTCAAAAAACAGTAAATCAAAAGAATGTTTTTGTTTTGCATGCACCAATTCGTGTTGAATTACTTTTTCTTTTTGGTTTGCTTTAATTTCTTTTCCTAAAAAAATGTAATTAAAAAATGAAAATGCTTTGCTCTGTTTTGGCAATAATATCAATTTAAATTTTGATTCTTTAACCATCTCGTTACTGCGAATTAAATTCACAATCTTCATCAACTTTACTAAAAATAATATAGAGCACACAACCACACCAACGCAAAATAAAATCTGAATATAATTTACAGAAATTGCTAAATCCTGCGTTTTTAAAGTAGCTGTAATCACTTTTTCTGGTGATAAAAAAATCTCTGGTAGCTGAACAATAAAATCTTGGGAGACTGATTTTTGAAAAGTAGGTATTTTTATCAACGGAATAATAAATGATAAAATTGGAGTACCTAACAAATACCATCTGTTTTTGGTGAAAAAGGTTTCTTTACTTAAAAAGAAGTCATAAACGGCCAAGAATAACACTTGGTACAATATGACTTGGAGTATATAATTTACCATAATTATTTCTTTTTATTAATGTCTTTTAAAATAGATTCCAATTCTGTAATATCCATTTTATTTTCTTTTACAAAAAAGGAAACCATACTTTTAAACGATCCATTAAAATAACCATTCATTAACTTATGTAAACTTTGGTTGCTATAACTTTCTCTATCAATTAATGGATAATAATTATACCCTCTACCTTCTGGCTTATGCCCAACAAAATCTTTTGTTTCCAAAATTCTTATAATTGTAGACACTGTATTGTATGCTGGTTTTGGCTCTGGTAATTTTTCAATAACTTCTTTTACTGAAGCTTCTTGTAAATTCCATAAAACTTGCATGATCTGTTCTTCTGCCTTTGTTAATTGTTTGCTCATATATAACTAAATGTTTAGTTTAACGATACAAATATAACTAAAAAATTAGTTTAAACTAATTTTTTAGTTATAAATATGTAACAAAATACAATTCATCTCGTCAAATAGATAAATAATCTTATGGATATCTTTTTACTTATTCTTGGTTTCCTTTTAACTTTACTAGGAATTGTGGGGTCTTTTTTACCAATTTTACCTGGACCAATTACAGGTTGGTTTGGCTTATTATTACTGCATTACACAAAAGCAATTCCTATGAACTGGACCTTTTTAGGCATTACTTTGGCAATTTCTATTATAATTTGGATTCTAGATTATATAATTCCGGCTATTGGCACCAAACGTTTTGGTGGAAGTAAATATGGTGTTTACGGCACTACAATAGGTTTAATAATTGGCTTAATTTCTCCAATTCCATTTGGTATTTTAATTGGAGCTTTCTTTGGAGCATTGGTAGGAGAATTGTACTATGATAGAAATGATACAAACAGAGCTATCAAAGCTTCATTTGGTGCTTTTCTAGGATTTCTAGCCTCAGCTACCATTAAATTTTCAATTTCAACAGTGTACGCCGTTTTGTTTCTCATAAAATTTTGGGAATATAAAGAAGCGATTTTCTAATTAATCTTTTTCAGCCATTTTCTTTACATAATCTGTAATAATTACAATTTGAGTTGGGCCAACTTTACCTTCAATATATTTGGCATTTTCGTGATCTAAAGAAATTCTACGAACTGCTGTGCCTTGTTTAGCAACCATACTAGAACCTTTTACTTTTAAATCTTTTATTAAAACAACTGAATCTCCAGACTGTAAAATAGTTCCATTTGCGTCTCTATGAATTATTTTTTCACTTTCATCTAAATGATCTCCAGATTCTTTAGCAAAACGCAACTCTTCGTCCTCTAAATACATCATATCTAATAAATCTTGAGGCCAACCTTCTTTTCTTAATCGAGATAACATTCTCCAAGCCAAAACCTTTACCGGTCTATGTTCACTCCACATCGCATCATTTAAACATCGCCAATGATTTGGGTCTGTGGTAACTGCATTTTCAATCTGAGTTATACAAGTTTTACAAGCCAATAAACTACCATCTACTCCACCTCCACCAATTAATTTAGGTTTTACTTCATAAACGGATAACTCTGAATTTGACAAACATAATTCACATTTCTTATCACTTCTATTCTCTAAATCTTGTTGTAAACTCATTTTTTTATTGATTGATATTGCAGCAAATGTAATACTTTACAAATCGAAAAATACTTGAAAAAAATACTGATTTAAATCTGTTATTTTTAAAAATTGTCTTGTTTGTAAATCAATTCTTAGGATTTAAGATCAAAATATTTTCAGCCTTCTCAATTTCTGATGCATTCAATTGCATCTTAATAAATTCTCCATTAATATATTTTTGAGTTTGATCTTTGTAATAATCACTAAATACATTACCAGATTGACCTGTAGGTAATATGGACAACCCATTTTCAACATCAGAAAAATCAATTACTCTTCTTGTAGAAGGCCCTGCAGTAACTTTATAAATTCCAGTACTATTTAGTTTAAATATTTGGTTATTTATCACTTCATTTCCTCCAATTGTTTCAAAAGGTCCTATATTAAAAAAATCACGTAATAAGCCACCAGCTTTTCCAATGGCATGCTCATATTCTACAGAAATTACTCGATTCCAAGTCCAACTTTCTACATTTGCTCCTAATTGATTTTGTAAAAAAGCAATCGAATTTTTATAAGACTTTAAAACGATTTCAGCTTTTGTTTCCACAATATTTTCCGTAGAAATATCATCCCACCAAACTGATTTTTTTCTATCAATTTGTGTTCTTAAAACTTGGTCCTGTAATTGTGAATTGATAAATAAATCAAAAGCTTCTCCTAATTCATCTTTATAGGTGTTTTGCAAAAACTCGAATAAAAATCGATTGTAAATCGTTGGTGCAAGTGATGATTTTAAATATGCACCTTTCCAATTCTGTAAAATTTCATAAGCCTGTTTTTCTGACGGACTCAAATCATTTTTATCAACAGATTGCAATAAATCTCTAGCTATAATATGATCTGCAGACGATGTAACATCATACAACATTTCAGCCACATCTTGTTTGGTGAAATCATTTTTATCTTTAATTAAATTCACTATTCTTTTAGATCTATTTTCTGGTTGATAATAACCAGGATACAATTTACCTCTAACAGAATCTGGCTGATGGTTCGCAGAATATACATAATTCCATTTTGGATTTATAGATTTTGGATTTTCAGCAAAATCTAAAATCTCTATTATTTCATCTTTACCAGAAGCACCATCTAAATATGTTTTAGAAGACAAACTATCTCTTAATTGATATAATTTTGCAGAGGCAAACCAAGCAATATTATCTTGAGCATCACCATACATTACATTTAAGCCCGGAGCATGAATTCGAGAAACACTTTGCTTAAAATCTGTTATAGATTTTGAATGTGATATCCCGTAAGAAACTTCTAACATTTCATTTTCTAATTGTGTGTATAACCAATGCATTGCAATAGGTCTTTCATCTTTTAAGTGCGTAATCAAACCATTCATTATAGGACCGTGCTTACTTACTTTTACCTGAAAAGTAGTATCTCTTTCTCCTTTAATTTTGATTGTTTTTGTTCGTATTTCATATTTTTCAAATCCATTTGGAGTTTTATACTCATTAGGATTGTTTGGATTATTTTGTTCTATATAAAAGTTTAAATCGTCATTTGCTAACATTGTTAAGCCATAAGCATATCTTTTATTGTGACCTAGTAAAGGGAAAGGCATTAGCGCAATATTGAAACCATACATCTCAAAATCTGGTGTGTTTATATGACTTTGATACCAAACTGAAGGTTGAGAAAAACCAATATGAGGATCATTTGCAAAAATAACTTTACCATTTTTAGTTTTATCTGCGCCAATTACCCAAGAATTGCTTCCAATTAAAGGAGAAACAGGCATATTATCCATAATTGAACTTACACTTTTAGAAAAATTTGCATTAATTTTTGAAATACTATCCATCTTATTAATGGTTAAGTTTTCAGAAAAACTACCTAATAATTCGTTTACATACGATGTTCCTAACTTCTCTTTAATTTCAGTTAATAAAGGATCTGTTTTATGAGCAACCGCAAAACTAAAAGACATGTAACCAAAAACATTATAAAGATCTTTTAGGGTAAATTTTTCTTTTTCTATGCCTACTAAAGAAAATTCTAAAGGAGTTTTTCCTTCTTCAATATATTGATTTACGCCATCTAAATAGGCTTGTGTAAGCTTGTAAAATTCAGAATTTTTATCGATACTCCTTATTGTTTTTTCAGCAGCATCTTCAATACCTAAACCAGCAAAAAACACATCTGTTTCTAACAAATCTTTTCCAAAAATTTCAGACAATCTTCCAGGAGCTATTCTTCGAATCAATTCCATTTGCCATAATCTATCTTGCGCATGCAAATATCCCAAAGCTATATAGGCGTCGTTTTGATTTTGAGCATTAATATGAGGTACTCCATTATCATCAAAATAAACGGTTACTTTTTCTGACAGATTTTTTACATCAAACTCTCCAGAATAGGTTGGTGAATTGTATTTTGAATAAGTGAAATATCCTATTAACAATAGTATCAATAAGAAAACAATAATTTTTAATCCTTTTTTAAGAAATTTCATTTGAAAATATTTGAAGAACCCAAAGATAATGGATTTATGTTGTATTTTTGATGCTCAAATATTTTCGCTCATGAAAGACATTCAGATGGTTGACTTAAAAAGTCAATACAATAAAATACAAGAAGAAATAGATACGGCTGTTTTAAATGTTATACGTTCTACCCAATATATAAATGGCCCAGAAGTAAAAGGATTTCAAAAAGAACTTGAAAATTATTTAGATGTAAAACATGTAATACCTTGCGCAAACGGAACAGACGCTTTGCAAATAGCAATGATGGCTTTAGATTTGCAACCTGGTGATGAAGTTATAACATCAAATTTCACATATGTGGCTACAGCAGAAGTTATTGCTTTATTAAATTTAAAACCAGTTTTAGTAGACGTTTATAACGATACTTTTGATATTGATGTAGAAGCTATTGAAAGAGCAATTACTCCAAAAACAAAAGCTATTGTTCCTGTTCACTTATTTGGGCAAGCATCAAATATGGAGGCTATTTTAGAGGTTTCAAAAAAACACAATTTATATGTAATCGAAGATACTGCACAAGCTATTGGTTGTGATTATACTTTTAAAGATGGTACTACAAAAAAAGTAGGAACTATTGGAACTATTGGTTGCACGTCATTCTTCCCTTCTAAAAATTTAGGATGCTATGGAGATGGTGGTGCAATTTTTACTAATGATGATGAATTAGCTAAAAAACTAAGACAAACTGCAAATCACGGTCAATCTAAACAATATATTCATGACAGAGTTGGTGTAAATTCGCGTTTAGACTCAGTACAAGCAGCTATTTTAAGAATTAAACTTCGTCATTTAGATGCTTATTCTGAGGCTAGAAACAATGCTGCTTCATTCTATGACAATGCTTTTAAAAATCATCCAAGCTTAAAAATTCCAAAAAGGGTTGCTTTTTCAAATCATGTTTTTCATCAATATACATTACAACTTAAAAATGTAAATAGAGATGAAATGCGTGAATTTTTGTCAAACAAAGGAGTTCCAGCAATGATATATTATCCAATTCCATTACATTTACAAGAAGCATACACAGATCCTCGTTATAAAGAAGGAGATTTTCCTGTCACAGAAAAATTATGTGAATGTGTAGTTTCACTGCCAATGCAGACAGAACTAGATAATGAACAATTAAATTTTATAACACAATCTGTTTTAGAATTTTTAAATAAATAACCCCAAACAATTTTTAATGAAAAGAATTTTAGTAACAGGAGGTCTTGGTTTTATAGGATCTCATACAGTGGTAGAACTGCAAAATGAAGGTTTTGAAGTGGTAATTATTGACGATTTATCTAATACAACACTTTCTGTTTTGAATAGTATTACAGAAATTACAGGTACAAAGCCAGATTTTCATCAAATAGATTTACGAGTTAAAAATGATGTAAAAACCTTTTTTGATCATAATAAAATTGATGGAATTATACATTTTGCAGCTTTTAAAGCGGTAGGAGAAAGTATGAGTAAACCTTTAGATTATTATGAAAATAATCTGGGAAGTCTTGTATATTTATTGCAAGAAATGAGAGATCGTAATTTAGATAACTTTATTTTCTCTTCTTCGTGCACTGTTTACGGCCAAGCTGATGAATTACCAATTACAGAAAACGCACCTGTAAAAACTGCAGAATCTGTTTATGGAAATACAAAACAAATTGGTGAAGAAATCATAAGGGATGCCAGCACTGCTCATAATATCAATACAATTGCATTACGTTATTTTAATCCTATAGGCGCTCATTCATCTGTAAAAATTGGTGAATTACCTTTAGGAGTTCCTGCTAATTTAATTCCTTTTGTAACACAAACTGCTGCCGGAATTCGTAAAGAACTATCTGTTTTTGGTGATGATTATCCTACTTCAGACGGCACTGCCGTTCGTGACTATATACATGTTGTTGATTTGGCAAAAGCTCATATTGCCGCTTTAAAAAGACTTATCAACAAGAGTAATAATAAAGCATTTGAATATTTTAATGTTGGTACAGGAACAGGAACTTCTGTTTTAGAAGTTATCAATACTTTTGAGAAAGTAAATGGTGTAAAATTAAATTATAAAATTGTTGGAAGACGAGAAGGTGACATTACCGCTGCTTATGCAGATACTACAATTGCAAACACAGAATTAAAATGGAAAACTGAAAAAAACCTAGACGAAGCTTTAGAATCTGCTTGGAAATGGCAACAAAATCAGTCTTAATATTTTATCGACAGAAGATAAAAAAACCTCAAAAGCAATTATACTTTTGAGGTTTTTATTTTATTATAAATTATTTCCTATCCCTTTACAGGTAAAGAAATTAATGTTTTATCCCAAGCCATATACATTGTAGCTTCGCTTTTTTCACCTTCAAAAATAATTGAAAACTCTTCAATAGACTCTTGCAATTTAGAAACTTTACCTGAAACTCTTACCACGTCTTCTGATTTGTCATAAAAATAAGAACCCCAAATATTCTTTTGATTGCTTAAAATAATTGTCCAATCTTCATCTGTTGGAATCGAAAATAAAGAGTAGGTTCCTGCGCTTACTTTTTTACCCCCAAAGGTTACCTCTTTGTAAAATGTAATCTCAGCTGCTTCGTTAGCTCCTGTTCTCCAAACTTTATCTTTTGGTGCCAATTTATCTAAACTTCTACCTTTTAATTGTGGTCTGCTGTAAATTATTTTCACAAGTTTGTCTGCATTCCTCCAATTTGCTGGGTAAGATGCAGCATCCATAGGACTTTTATCTAAACCTTTAAATTCTTGCGCACTCGTTTCTGATGATGATACCAAAGCAATTGTAAAAATTGCAATAGCTAAAATAGCTTTCTTCATAAAATTAAAATTGATTTATTTTCATCAAAAGTAAAAAAACCTCACAGCCAAAAATATTAATGTTCTGTTAAGTTTTTAATAATATTCTGAGTTTGTTTGGATATATCATCTAATGGCAAAGGTTTAGAATCAGCAAGAGGCCCAATCTCTGGCCACATTTTAACAAGCTTTATAGCTTCTTCAACAAGTTGTTTAGAATGATTGTTTTCAATTCTTTTCGCCATTTTTAGAGTTACAACAGAAAAACCAAATGCATCTTGGTATTCTCCAGCCTCAACTATCTTTCCATCATTTACTCCTTCGTCGTATTCTTCAACAACCTTCTCCATTAAAAATTTAATAATTTCATTTGTATCTCCACCAGAATTTTTTTGGAGCAAAAGAATATTTTCTTCAGCTTTTTTAAGCATTGGTTCTATTTCATCTGCAGGTCTTCCTTCATCTAAAGCTTTTGAGACTGCTCTAAATACTTCTGGTTTAAATCCAAGTGCATCAATACCAGCGCGTTCTGCCTGATGTGTCTCAGATACAGGATGTAACAAGTGTCTTGCTGCTTGTTCTGGCTTTCCTGCGCGATAAAGCGCTAAACCAGCCTCTACATGTCCAGACATAAAAGCAATTCGTTTTTCAACTGAAAGTGCTTTCATAGAATGATTATCATGATGTCCATCGTGATTAGAAGATGCATTTGAACATTCATTTAATTCTTGTGTAACTTTTTCAAATTCACTTTTAAGTTTGTCGTGCTCACCTTTAGGAATACCACAACTTATTAAGCATGAGAAAAGTGAAATTATTAGAAATTTATTCATAGTTTACGTTTTAAAATGTTTTTACTACTAATGGTTTTAATTCTCTTTAAGCCTCGATAAAAGCAAAAATTAGGGTTCTAAACCCGACAACTTTTTCAATAAGTTTATGTTTAACTATCTAACTACATTAATGAAACTCAAAAATACGACTCTCTAAAAGAGTTTCCTAATACCTTTCCTTAAACATTTTTTATTGCATCCTAATATTGAAAATAAAATATTTCGCTCATTTCTTTTATTAGTTATACTTTTAAAATTTCCATATTCAAAGAATTTTTATGGTTTGTTCTAAAAAAGATTTTATTTCTTAAAATTTAAAAAAAGCATAATTTGAGGAAATTCATTTATGTTATTTACTGAAAAATCTATTCTCTAGTATATTCTTCCTTTAACAAAACAACATCTTTTTTAAGCTTTTCCATATCCTCTTTATTAGTTCCATCATAAAAGCCCCTAATACGTCTTTCTTTGTCTATCAAAATAAATTGTTCTGTATGTATAAAATCATTTTCTCCTCCATCTCCTTCTTCTATTACAGCCATATAACTTTTTCTCGCTAAATCATAAATATGTGTTTTCGACCCGGTAGTTACATTCCATTTACCATCTATAACTCCTTTATTAATGGCATACTCTTTCAATACAGAAACGCTATCGATAGCAGGGGTAACAGAATGAGATAAAAACTTTATGTCATCATCATTTTTATAAAATTCTTGCAATTCACTCATATTATAAGCCATAGCAATGCAAATGTTTGTGCACCGTGTAAAAAAGAAATCTGCAATATAAATTTTATCCTTATAGTCTTTATTGGTGATAATTTCTCCATTTTGGTTTTTCAATTCAAAATCGGCTATTTTATGATCTTTGGTAACATGTTTTATAGATTGATGCACCAAATTCGGGTTTACATCTGCAGGGTTATAGACTTTTAATTTTTTATCAACTTTTAAAAGTTGATAAAAAACAGGTACAGCAACTGCAGAGAAAATCACTAAAAATAATATTGTTGCTTTACTTTTTTTAAAAAACTTTAAATCCATAATAAGGGCTGTTTTGGCAAATTTACATCTTAAAAAAATCTTAGAAAAGCAGCATGAAATAAAAACGATCAAAAATGTTTGTTAAAATAAAAATCATGTTTCAATAGTTCTTTTTAAACTCTCTATAAAAACGTACATTTGTGCGTTTTAAAAATTTGATTTTACGCTGAATGGAAATATTAATAAAAGCATCTCAATTTATTTTAAGTTTATCTCTATTAATTGTTTTGCACGAGTTGGGGCATTTTATCCCTGCAAAACTATTTAAAACTAGAGTAGAAAAGTTTTACTTATTCTTTGATTATAAGTTCTCTATCTTAAAGAAAAAAGTTGGTGAAACTGTTTATGGTATTGGATGGATTCCCTTAGGAGGTTATGTGAAAATCTCTGGAATGATTGACGAAAGTATGGATACAGAGCAAATGAAACAACCTGCACAGCCGTGGGAATTTCGCTCTAAGCCAGCATGGCAGCGTTTAATTATAATGTTGGGTGGTGTTTTTGTGAATTTTGTATTAGGTATATTTATTTACATAATGCTAATGTGGGCTTATGGAGAAAATTATTTACCTAATCAAAGTGTGAATGCCAAAGATGGTATTTGGGTGCAGGATTCATTAGCAATGAAAGTTGGTTTGCAAACTGGTGATAAAATTTTAACTGTTGATGGTGAAAAAGTGAAAAAATTTAGTGGTCTTACGCTAGAATTCATTAACGGAAATAACTTTCAGATTGAAAGAGACGGGAAAGTTATTGATAAAGAAATTCCAACCGATTTTATCTCACAATTGATGGATCGAGGTAAAGAAGCCGGTCCTATGGTTTCTATTAGACTTCCTTTTATGATCGGTAAAATTCCTGATAGCTCAAGAAATAAAAACTCAGGAATTCAAGTAAAAGATTTAATAGTAAAAGTTAATGGACAAGAAAAAAAATATTACGATGAAATTGAAGCTGAATTCTTAAAAAATAAAGGTCAAGAAATTACATTAACCGTAAAAAGAAATAACCAAAACTTTGACATACCAGTTTCTATTTCTGATAAAGGTAAACTAGAAGTTAATCCTACAAATCTAAAAACTACTGAAATTGCAAAATTAGGTTTTTACGATTTAGAAAACATTGAATATTCTTTTGTTGAGGCAATACCGGCTGGATGGAATAAATCCTGGAAAACTTTAACAGATTATGTTAAACAATTAAAGAAAATTTTTAATCCAAGTACGGGCGCTTACAAAGGTTTAGGAGGTTTTATTTCTATTGGTAGTATTTTCCCTGATGAGTGGAGTGCAGAGTCTTTTTGGACTATTACAGCATTCTTATCTATTATGTTAGGTTTTATGAACTTATTACCTATACCAGCTTTAGATGGTGGCCACGTAGTTTTTACACTTTGGGAAATGATAACAGGTAAAAAACCTGGAGATAAATTTTTAGAATATGCGCAAGTTATCGGCTTCGTGTTACTTTTAGCTTTATTACTTTTTGCAAATGGAAATGATATTTTTAGATTGTTTAAGTAAACTAAAATCTTAAAAAGAACGATTTAAAAAACTTACAAAAATGTATCTGTAATTACATTGGTCACAGGCATAGGAATATATTTGAGGAAACAACCGAGTTATTCCGAACTTCTTCATTTTATGTCTTGATGTTGATTTACATTTGGGGCAAGCTTTCATAAATAGATTTATCTTAATATTGGGCAAGATAATATAATAATCTCTAATCTTTACCTAAAATTACTTTGCTGATTACAAGGTGGTTTAACCGTTAATAATTGATTGGAATACAAAATATAAAGATTCTAGTTATCAATTGAATTCCAGAAATTTCAAGGGCCGTATTGTATCTTTCTCAAAGAAGCTTACATAATAAAAAATTCATTGAACTGCTTTAAATTATCAATTATTAACTAAACTTACCAAAAAAGTATCAAAATTTAGAGGTTTTCTATTTAGATCTTTAAAGAAAAATTCAAAAAGGAAAACCAAGTATAACTTGTGTTACATTTATCACAAATATAACTTCGTGTTCCAGGTATCATTTTTACAATAGTTTTTCTTTTAATCCTAGTTCTGGAATCAGATTTACATCTGGGACAAGACTTCATAATTAATTTTTTTACTAATTTATATAAAATTAGACACCAAAACCAACCCATTCTAATTATTAAAGATTTCTTAATAATGCTATATTATTTTTTTTATTCCATTAATTTTTTTTGTTTCTATTTTTCAATATGAAAATTTACACGTAATGCATTTTAATTGAATTTACATATTTCCAAAAAGAAAACCATCTTCTATAAAATAGAAGATGGTTTTAATTGGTATAATTTAGTAAAACTAGACTTTAACTACTTTCCCTTTTTGCTTGGCAACCTCATTTCTTTCAATTTTGTGCCCAGGTCTTGTCCATCTTGGTTTTTCTCCCAAACTTTCAAATTGAGAATCTTTTGCCTCTATAGTTTGAGGTTGTACTTTTTTAGTAAAAGGTTTTTGTGGATTTAACCCTAACAACTTAAACATTTTCATATCCTCATTTACATCAGGGTTTGGAGTTGTCAATAATTTATCTCCAGCAAAAATTGAGTTTGCTCCTGCAAAGAAACACATTGCCTGTCCTTCTCTACTCATTTGGGTTCTTCCTGCTGATAAACGCACCTGTGTTTCTGGCAATACAATTCTAGTAGTTGCAACCATTCTTATCATGTCCCAAATTTCAACTGGTTTTTCACTTTCTAAAGGAGTTCCTTCAACAGCAACCAAAGCATTAATTGGCGTAGACTCTGGCTGTGGATTTAATGTGGATAAAGCTACCAACATTCCTGCTCTATCTTCTGCAGATTCTCCCATTCCTATAATTCCGCCTGAACAAACAGTCACGTTTGTTTTACGCACATTATCTATAGTATCTAATCTATCTTGATAACCTCTTGTTGAAATAACTTCTTTATAATATTCTTCTGACGAATCTAAATTATGATTGTACGCATATAAACCAGCTTCTGCTAAACGTTGAGCTTGATTTTCAGTAACCATACCCAAAGTACAGCATACTTCCATATCCAACTTGTTGATACCTCTAACCATCTCTAATACTTGGTCAAATTCTGGACCATCTTTTACATTTCTCCAAGCAGCTCCCATACAAACACGAGAACTCCCAGATGCTTTTGCTCTTAAAGCCTGAGCTTTAACTTGATTTACAGACATTAAATCATTGCCTTCAACATTAGTATGATATCTTGCTGCTTGAGGGCAATAACCACAATCTTCCGAACAACCTCCAGTTTTTATAGATAATAAGGTAGATACTTGTACAACATTTGGATCGTGTTGTTTTCGATGAATAGTTGCTGCATCGTACAACAACTCCATTAGTGGTTTATTATAAATTTCTAATATTTCTTCTTTCGTCCAATTATGTCTTACTTCGCTCATAAATAGTGTTTGAATAGTATATCAAAAATACATTATTTCGTTTATTTCTCTAATCCTTTTCTTAAAACTTCTTGAATTCCCTCTAAATTTTCACTGAATTGCATCATCTGTTCCAAAACTTGTGCTATTTCACTAGTGCCTCCAAGGCCTTTTAATTTGTTATTTTTAACAAATGTAGCTTTAATATTTTTCCAACGTTGTTTTTCATCCGAAGTTAACAAATCAGCTAACTCTTTGTACTTTAGTAAATTAGACTCCGCAGCACTTGTTAACGTTTGTGATTCGTTTTCATAATGAGACAATAACAATACTTCAAGTTCTTTATTATTCATAATTGGAACAATTTTAGCCACCAATTTATTCATATCTCTATAAGAACCCTGCAATTTAAACGCTGGTTCTAACCTGTTTTGCTCATCCATTGCCGCTGATTTGATATAAGACGCATTTACTTCCATAACCCGATCTCTTACGATAATTACCTTTTCTAAAACGGATAAATAATCATTCAACTCTTGTTTTGTGTAATTTCCTTTAAGCTCAGCCCCTTCTCTGTCTCCAGTTTCTACAATTTTTATCAAATTATAAATATCATCAAAATTAGAATTTGCAATCTGACTTAAAATAGGGTTTGATGTCAATGAGTTTTCTATTAAGCTCATTTTAAATAACGATTCTGTATCTCCAATAATATCCCCTAAATTATAAATATCGGCCCTATTAGCCAACATATCAGGTATTTGAAACTTATCTCCACTTTCTGTATATGGGTTTCCAGCCATAATTACACAGAATTTTTTATCTCTAAAATCATAAGTTTTAGGTTGCCCTTTGTACACTCCTTCAATTTTACGAGTTCCGTCTGCTAAAGAAATAAATTTTTGTAAAAATTCAGGATTACAGTGCTGAATATCATCCAAATACAACATCACATTATTACCCATTTCAAAAGCTAAATTTAGTTTCTTCAACTCTTCACGTGCTGCAATGTTATTTGCTGACATTGGATCTACAGAAGTAACATCGTGACCAATTGCCGGGCCATTAATCTTCATAAAAACAAAACCAAGTCTGTTTGCTAAATATTCCATTAAGGTAGTTTTACCGTAACCTGGAGGTGAAATTAGCAACAACATTCCCATTCTGTCTGTACGTTTATTGCTGCCTACGCTTCCTAATTGTTTGGATAAATTATCTCCAAATAAAGGCAAATATACTTGATCTATTAATTGGTTTCTTACAAAAGACGTTAAGACTCTTGGTGCAAATTCTTCAAGTTTCAAACGCTCTTTAAGATCTTCTGTTACCTGATGTTTTTCTTTTTTATATTGATTGAATTCTACTATTTCAACTGTAGTAAAATGTGCTAAATTTGCTACAAATTGATGATAGTCAAACAAAAACTCTTGATTTTTGATGGCTGCATGACTTCCTGATAAATTCTTAATAATTTCTGAAGCTTCTACATTTACGATATTTATTGCTGATTTATCTTCATACAGAAATAAGCAAACGACCTCATATAAATAATGAACATATTCTTGATATGAAGATTTTACAAATGATGAAATCCATTCTATAGCTAAATCAATTTTATAAGACTCATTTTTAATTAACTGAATTTCCGTTCTTAAATTCTGAACATTCTTTTTAATATTGATTACTTTAATAAATTCTTCAAAGAGTGTAATTGCTTTTTGACTTACTGAAAAAGAGGATTCAATACTTAATTCTTGGAATAAATACGTTGCAATTTCTATTTGATTTATTTCTTGATATTCTTTAATATTAAACAACTCATCAGTAAAAATTTGATGTATGGATTTCCCTAAATCTGTGAGTAATTGAAAATGACTCTTACTTTTTGGAAACACACTTAAAACGGCTGCTGATGCCTTTATCTTATCGCCATAAAACACTCTTTTTTCCTCAGCTAAACAGTGCCAGAATAACTGTGCAAATGCCCTAATTTTTGGTGAGAATTTCAATAATCCTAAAGCGTTTTCTTTAACAATAAATGTTTTTAAAATTTTAAAAGCATCATTATCATGTACTCCTTTTGTATACCCCTCTGTATAACTTTTAGAAGCTACGTCTTTTACTAATTTTAGCAATTCCTCATCAGTAGAATCGTACAGAGTTTTAATATTATTTTCTTGCGTTAATCTGTAAGCTAAATAGGAGGCTCTATATACATTTTCATTCTCAGAAACAAAAGACTGATTCCAATATTTTTCTGATTTCAGTAGGATTTCATTTTCGATTTCTTGGTAAAAATCTGTTCCTGATAAATGATAGTACAATGATTGATCTTTATAAACAATCGTTAAATCTAATACTTGCTTATTTACCCCAAATTTATGCTTACCAAGTTTAATTACATTCTCGCCATCTTCGTATAAATCTTGCTTATCTTTTAACTTTCTTGTGGCATCTTCCTTGGCGGTTTTTAAACCGGTTTCAATCATTTCTGCCTTTCCACCATCATCTAAATCATACAATTTGGCAATAATATCTCGCAGCTTATTAATCATTAAATCTGATGCGAAATAACCATTAATTTCATTTTGAAGCTTAAAACTTTCCGCCTTTTTAACAATTCCATTTAAAATTCTTTTGGCTGCTGTTTCTAAAGCAATCGCTTTTTTATTTCTTGCCTCAATAATGCTACTTTTTCTTGCCTGAAAAGCATTATAGACTTCTTCTCTTTTTTCAAGAATATCTGATATAAAAGTATCATAATCTGCAAATCTACCCTCTAAATCTTCCAATTGAATTGCTACTTTATTAAGCAATTCGTCTGTTTTTTCTGGAGTATTTGCAATATCTAAGTAGTTGACAATACTTTGATCTATCAACTTTATTTTTGAGGCAAAATCTGCATTTGCTTCTTCAGTACTTAAAGATTTTATTTTATTTTTAATCCCCGCTTTTAACTGATTTATCGTTGAAAAAATTAACGATATCGCATCAATAATTTTTGTAGAATGTGAAGTATCTTCAATCTCTAAATTAGAAACAACATCTATTAGTAATTCCAAATCAGTCACAATTTGATTTACTTCATCCTCTAAACCTCTACCTGCAATAACTTTTTGAATATTTTCTAATTCAACTTCTTTTTCTGCTACTCTATTATGATAAGGTAAAAGGGCTTTTTCATCTAACAAAAAAGTAACACATCTTTGTGAAATTGTATCTGTTTGCTGAGCTAACTCTTTCTCTAGTTTTTCTAAATAAGAAACATCTACATAGCGGACTTCTTTAAAACCGATGATTTCTCCCCTTAAAGTTCTTAATTTTGATAAAGCTTGCACAAAATCATCAATAGTTTTAAACGAGGCACTTTTTATTTTACTAAAAAAACGATTGATTTTCCCAGAAATTTCTTCAGTAATTTTTGTTGCATTTTTACGTAATTCAACTACTTTATCAAATTCATCAATGGCCGCATTTGCAGCTGTATTTATGGCTGCTAAAGGAATTGATAATTCGTAGGTATTTGGTTCTTTTATCCAATAATAACTATCAATAACATCTAAAGAAGTTTTAGCAATATCTTCATATAAACCATCGTAATTGTCTTCTTTATTTAAAAGTGTAATTAATACTTGACATTCCGCCATCGCTTTTACAATATCTTTATTTCCAACTTTATATAAGAAGGAATCTTTGTATTCTGATGGAATTTCTGCACCTTGAATAAATGGTGTTTGCCAAATCTGAATAACGTGATGTCTGGTTTGATCTTCTCCGTCTTTAAAATAACAAAGTTCGCCATTTTTTAAGAAGGTAAATCCGTTACAAATAATTGGAGTTTTTACCTCTTGTTCAATTACGTTATAAGACATCAACACATATAATCCAGTTTTTTCTTGATAAAAAACATAGAAGAAATCTTCGCCATTTTGAGAGACGATTTTATCTTGAAATTTTAAATCTGATAGCTGATTATCAAAGATTTTAAAAGCACCTGATTGTAAATAATAGCCATTAGAAAAAATGATTCCTTGGTCATTTGGTAATAAAACTGCTGCATCCTTTACAGCATTAATCTTTTTAACTTCCTGAATTTTATGATTGTACACAAAATAACGTGTACTTTCTTGAAAAGGTTTAATTTCTAAAACAATCAAATTTCCTAAATCTGCAAACCTATATTGCCCGTCATCTAAAGTTTGATCGGGATGCTCAACGGGTTCATCAAAAATTCCTTTTCCGTCTTCTGTATTGTTTTCAATTTTGATGGTTAAATCACCCCCAACAGTTTCTACAAAAACCTTATCTAAAATACCAATGTGAGGATGTTTACCATAAAAATGCATCTCTCTTGAGACTTCTTGCCATTGAAATTCGTGCTGATTTGGAAAAATATATTCGTGTTCACTTCTATTATTTACGTAAGTTAAACTGCCATCACTAATCAGCCATTTAAAGGTTTTGATATCACTAACACTTTCGCTCAGTTGAAAAACCATATGTAAATAATTACCAACAATGGCGAACTTACTAAAAATGGTATTTCTGTAATATTTATAGAGATTTGTAAAGTCTGTAATGAAAGTTTCGTCTAGTAAAGAGTTTAAGTTTTTACTAACAAACTGACTGCCATCATAAGAATAAACACTAAAAACATCATCTAATTTAACTTCAGTTCTTAATCCAAAATGCACATTATAACCAAAAATACTTAAATCTCCAATGGTAATAATATCTCTTGCAATACAGTTATTTGCTGTATTAATTCTGTTGTTTGCAATTAGTTTTGTTTCTATGCTCCCAAAAACTTTTGCGCGTTCTTTATTTAGCTTACTAAGCCGATTTTGAAGCGCTTCTTTTTGCTTTTGAAGACGACCTTGAATAATTTCGTATGTACCTTCTTCGAGAATTTTATTTTGATTTTTTTCTTCTTTTTGCATTTAATTATTCTTCTTTTGAAATTTCTCCACAAAGTCGAAATGACAGCGATTTGTCATATTGAGCGAAAAATAGTGAAGGCGAAATATCTAAAATCACTATATCTTATCATTTAAAAAAATCCAATTTGAATTTTTTGAATTTATTAAATCTTCCTTCTTTTTCCTACTACATTTCTTCAACTGTTTTTCTCTTTTGATTGCTATATCAATATTTTTATAATGCTCAAAGTAAATTAAATATTTGCAATTAGATTTATGTGAAAAATGTTTTGAATTTGCTTCTGGATTAGAATGATAATATAATCTTTCTTCTAAATTATTAGTGACACCAATATAAAGCACAGTTTTCAGCTTATTCGTTATTAAATAAACATAATAATTATGTGTTCCAATTGTTTTTTTCACTCATTCAATTGTAAAATTTGTTTTAAGATTTCTCCACAAGGTCGAAATGACAAAGATCATGTCATTTCGAACACAACGCAGTGCTGTTGAGAAATCTATAATTTTTGTTTACTCTAATCAGCCTTTTTCTATTTACTTCCATTTATCTAAACTCTAATTAAAACTAATTCGTTTTAAGATTTCTCCACAAGGTCGAAATGACAAATATTATGAAACTTAACCTAGTTTTTTATGTTCTAAACCTAAACCTTTTGCCAAGTTTAATAAGTTAGAAAATAGGTTTCCTTCCTCTTTATTAACCGTTTTTGATTTTAAATCCATTAAAATACTTGCAACTGAAAGGTTTTTTAAATCTTCTGAAGACACATTGTATTTATCAGCAAAATCTTTTACTTTTTCAAGTAAATTGCCTTTTACATCATTACTTCCTAAAATGGCGTCTTTTACTTCTTGAATGTTATCTGAATGGTTTACTAATCTATCGAATCCTTTAGCTTTTGTAATTTGTCCTACAATTTGATCAAAGAACATTGTTTCTCCACCAACAATATCAATATTCGCTGCTTTTAAAGCCTCTGCAATTACACTTGCTTGTGCGTCTGCAATTTCTTTCTGAATATTAATTTCTGCCAAATCAACTTTTAATTCTTTATCTAAACGCAACTTGAATTCTTCATGTTCTTTACCTACACCATCTAATTTCTTCATTGCATTTGCTTTCTCTTCAATTCCTGCAGCATCAGCCATTGCTTTTTCTTTGATTACTGCTGCTTCTGCCATTCCTTCTTTTTCAATTGCTGTCGCTTTTGCTTCAATGCCTAAAGCCTCTGCTTTTGCTTTTTTCTCAATAATTAAAGCTTCAACTAAACCTTCACGTTCGTGCGCATCTGCCTTTGCATGCATCACTTGTGCTTCAGACATACCAATAGTTGCCTCTTCTTTGGCTGTTGCTTCAGCTAAAATTTTCCTTGCTTCAGCTTCTTTTTCACTCGCTTGCTTTTTTGCTAATGCTTCAATATTAATTTCCTCTGCTTGTTGAATTGCAGCTTGCTTTTGTGCCTCTGCCGCCTTCGTTGTTCTAATTAATGCTTCCTCTGCATTTGCTTCTGCAATTGTTATTTTTACTTGTTTTTCTCTATCTGCAGTTTTAAAAGCTTCAATATCTTTCATGTTTTCTTGCTCTTGCACTACTCCTTTTTCTAAAACAACACGATCACGAATTACGTCTTGAATATTTTTCTTTTCAACCTCAACAACTTTCTCTTTTTCAATTTGTGCCAATGTTACAATTCGCTCTCTTTCAGTAGCTTCTAACATTCTATCTTTCTCCACTCTTTCCGTTTCTACTGCGTCTGTTCTTTGCTTATTTTTAGCAGCTACAATTACCTGACGTTGCATATTTTCTTCAGCTACTTGTAATTTTTCTTCTGTAGATATTCTTGCCGATTCGGATTTTAATCGTTCCTCTTCAGATACCTTTAGAATAGTTGCTTCTTCTCTAGATTTTATGTTGGCTACCTCTCTTTTCTGTTGCTCTTCTTTTTCAGCCAATTGCTTATCTAACTCTAAAATAGCCTCACGCGCTTCAACATCTTGCTTTCTAATTGTTTTTTCTTCATCACGCATAATTAAATTCGACTTTACATTTTGAGCCGCAGTTAATTCCGTAATTTTCTTTATTCCCTCAGAATCTAGGATATTATCTGGTTTTAAGAATGAAACTGGAGTTTGTTCTAAATAATCAATAGCGCAATCCTCTAAAGTATAACCATTTAAATCTGTACCAATAATATCTACAATTTCATCTCTAAATTCTCTTCTAGCCTCATACAACTCTGTAAATTCAAACTTTTTACCAACTGTTTTTAAAGCTTCAGAGAATTTTGCCTCAAATAAATCTTCTAATGTTTTTTTATCTGACGCTCTTGCACAACCGATAGTTTGCGCTACTTTTTTAATGTATTCTATTTCATTATTTACACGGACAAAAAAGGCAACTTTAATGTCTGCACGCATATTGTCTTTACAAATCAATCCTTCATTACCGAGTCTTTCAATTTGGATTTTTTTCACAGAAATATCCATAATTTCTACTTTGTGAAAAATAGGAACAATATACATCCCCTTGTCTGTAGCCACTTTTGTACCTCCCATTCCTGTTTTTACCAAAGCCTGACCTTGAGGTATTTTCTTGTAAAATAATGCAACAATAGCAACCAGGGATATTAGGAGAAATACTCCTACTCCAATAAAAGTCCATAATAGTGGTGATAAATTTTCTAACATAGTTTAATTTTTGTTTTTTTTAATTAGTTTTATATGATTGTGCGTAATAATAATTCTTGTCTTTACTTTGTTTAATAATAAGAATTGGCTCTTTAAATTCAATTAAATTACCATTTATAGATTTTACATAAATAGCCAGTGGTGTATTGTTTACAACTACTTCTGCAGACCCCATTTTATCTTCTTTAATTTTTGATAAACAAATACCTCTTCTTCCAACAATTTCTATTGGAGCATCTCCATCTTTACTGAAATTTTTAAAAAATATTTTAAAAGGAATTGTAAATATTTTATTTACAAATAAAGATGGAATTATTGCCAGTAACATTATTGAAACACCAATAGAGTTATTTAAAGTATTTGTAATTGTTGTAGTCAAAACAGTAATCATCCACCAGATAAAAACCCAGCAAGTTAGTGTAAACATAAAAGGCAAACCAACAAAGTTGAAATACACTAAAACAACTTGCCACCATTTTAAAGGCTTTCTTTTCTCTTTGACAATATGCTCTTTTTCTATTTGTAAATTAGAAACGTCTTCAAAATCAAGATTACCACTTTCTAAGGCTGTTTCAAAATCTGTGTCAAAATCGACATCAACATCAATATCAACGTCAACGTCAACGTCAACGTCAAAATCAAACCCAGAAAACATTGTGATTAACCAATATAATATAAGAATCAACATTAAAACGGTTAATGTGATGTTTACTGGAGAGAATAATATATCTATTAAATTGCTCAATATTATGATTTTATATTGTTAGGCAACCCTAACTGTTGTTTTAGTTTTAATAATTCGTTTTCTGCTGTATCTTTTGTAAAATCGATAGCTTTATCAATTTCAAAATCAACATTTGTTTTATTTTGAGCAATGTTTCCATAAGCTTCTGCCAAAGCTTCTTCTTGACTAACTTTGTGTTTCATTCGCTCTAACATATCTACTGTACTAGAAGCATCTACATCAGCCATCTGTTTATTCATTTTCTGAGTCGCATTCGAAACTTTAATACGGGCTTTAAGGGTTTTTAGTTCATTTTCCCATTTGCTTATGCTTTTCTTAATTTCTGCTACGTTTGCTTCCATTTCTAAAACTGTACTCTCAAGCTTAACCACTTCATCTTTAGCATTGTTAGCCGCTTTACTATTTTCCTCTTTTTTTAATAAAGCTGCTTTTGCCAAACGCTCTGCTTCCGCAATTTCTAAACTACCATTTTTTGCTTTGTTTAATAACAAGATTGCTTTTTCTTGATAATTTTCTATACTTGACAAAAACTCTTCATGTTCATTTTTAGAACGAATTGCCAACGCTTTTACCTGAGCTAAAGATTCTATACTTTCTTCGAGCTCATTTTTTAAATCTCTAATTCCTTGTTCTGTAATTGTTATTGGGTCTTCCATACTGTCTAAAACTGAATTTGCTTCAGCCTGACCCATTTTAAATAATCGTTTAAAAAAATTCATACTACTAATATTTTGAAAAGTTTATAATCTGCTCTGAAAATTCGCTCAACAATAAGCTTAACGAATTTAAAGAAGCCTCTAACTCATTTAAATCTAAATTCTCAATTTGTAAAGTATCTCTAAAAATTACTTTTTGACCAGTTTCGTCTAACACAAAAGCTCCGTGAATAATGTCTCTATTTTTTTGAAGTAATTTTTTAAAGACTTCTTGATTTCTATTTTTAATATTAAAAATATGTTGCTCCATTATTAAAATTGGTGGTGCAATTCCTAAAATTAAATTTTTGATTCCTTCACTTTCTTTGCTAATCATTAAGATACCGTCTTTTACACTTTCGTAAACGATATTAAAATCAAGCTGCATTAGGTAATTTTTGATTCTTACATTGTGATTTTTCATAGTTGAATTGATTGTCTTTTTTAGTATTTAATTTAAAAACACAAACATTCAATATTACAAAAAGTTACAGAGAATTGCTACAAGTTTTAATGTAAAAATGACGGCACTAGATATTAATAAAATCATATTTTTGGATTTAAGTAAGTTGATAAATTGCTAACTATATTAGTTTTTCTTTGAACCATGAACTAAAATCAAATAAAAACTAAATAAATTAGCATAATTGAAAACTATTGGCTAATATTGTTAGCGTAAATATACAAATAAAATTCAATATTGCAAATAAAATTAGCAAAATATGTCTTTTTTCGGTAAAAACATTAAAAAAATTAGAACAGTAAAAGGTATGAGTCAGTCTGCTTTTGCTGATATTTTTGGCTTAAAAAGAGCTACTTTAGGGGCTTACGAAGAACATAGAAGCGAACCAAAAATTGAAACAATTATAAAAATTGCTAATTATTTTAGCATAAAGATTGATAATTTACTAACAAACGACATTACTGTTAATGAGTTGCTACAATTTAAAGAAAGTTTAACTACGCTTTCTGAAGATATGCAAAAAAAGCAATTTGTAAAAATACCTTGTATTACCGAAAACAATAGCTCAGACTACGTCCATCATTTTAAAAATGATATTTTTATTGATGAATTGCCTAATCTTCAAATTCCTATTAATTCTGCTAAAAAATTGAGGGCATTTACAGTTTCTAATTTAGAAATGACCACTCAAGATAAAGGTTTTTATCCTAAAGATATTGTGATTGGAGAACACATTGCAATAAATGCAATTCCAAAACTCACCAATGGAACTTTAGTCTTTGCAATAATTAATGATGCTATTATTTTTAGAAGGTTATATATCACACAGAAAAATGTAATATTTAGAGCAGATCATAAAAATATAGAAGATGCTATTTTTAAAATTGCTGCAGTAAAAGAATTGTGGAAAGTAAATTATGTTTTTTGCAAAAGAATTCCCGAATTTTCAACTTCTTTTGAGGATAAACTTATCACAATGGAACAAGAGATATTAAGAATGAAAGCGAAATTAGATTGATTATTTACTCAACAATATAGAAACTGCATTTCCACCAAAACCAACAGCATTTATGAGTACTTTTTTAATTGACTTAGGATAAATCTGTTTTTCAGAAAAAGGAACATTAATTACCTTTTGATGTTGCAGCATTAAAACTGCTAATTCCAAACTCAACATTCCAGACGCCCCAAAAGTATGCCCCAATTTCCATTTATTAGTGGTCAAAAAAGGAATTTTATTGTCAAATACTTTAGAAATTGCATTTACCTCAGATTGATCTCCTTTAATTGTTCCTGGAGCGTGCATTACAATTGTATCCACTTCGTTTGGTGAAAATTCTCCCAAAGCCATTTTCATAGACTTCTGAAAACATTTCGCATCCGCAGAAATAGAAGTATTATGCATTAAAACTTCAGTTGCAAATCCTATTCCTGAAATTTTGGCTAAGGCATTATTTACACTTCCTTTTTCTAAACAAATTGCTGCTGCACCTTCACCCAAAATCATTGTATTTTGTTTCTTTTTTAAATTGAAGGATTTACAAGGATATTCATCTTTATTTTTTGCATAAACTTTTAAAGCCTGCATTTGCGCGATTGTAAAATCTGTTAAAGCCGCTTCACTTCCACCAACTAAGAATTTATCTGACATGGCAGAATTAATCCAAGCTACTCCATTTAACAAAGAATGTAAAGCTGTTGAACATGTTATAGAATGCGATATTTCTGGACCTGTGGTTTGTAAATCGTGAGCAACCCAAGAAGAAATATTTCCTAATGTTGTTGTGGGTGAACTTAAAGTAGATGATTTTTTAGTTTCTAAAAACTCTTTATAATATTTTTCGAATAAGGCTGTTGCTCCTCTTGAAGAACCAAAATTAACTCCAAAGTTATTATCAGAATTCCAATTTGCTTTCTTTACAACTTCTCTAGAAACATAAATTGCCAATAAAACAGAATCATCTAGATTTCTATATTTTGTATCTGATCTTTTTAATTCTTTAATTATATCTTGACTTTTTTGTGATAATTCCCCGACAAAAACAAACTTACCACATACCTCTTTTTGGCATAAAAAATGTTGATCTGATAAATAGTTTTGCCAGATTTCCTCCTGTGTATTACCAAGAGCTGAAATAGAGGATAATGCCGTTATTGATATAGGATTATTCAAAAAAATATTTTACTGCAAATTTAGACTATCTCCAAAGATTCCTCAATAGTTTTATATACTTTTTGCAATTGTTTTTCTGATATTACATAAGGTGGTTGAATATAAATGGTATTTCCTAACGGACGTAAAAAAACACCTCTGTCCATAAAGAATTTAAGCAGTTTGTCTCGTAAACTTCCATAACGAGACATTTTGGTATCTAAATCTAAAGCAAAAATAATACCTTGAAAACGGGCTGTTTTTACTTTTGAATGCTTACTAATTCGTTTTTGAAACTCTTTGTGTGAAGCCGAAATATTTTTAATATTATCCTGAATTTCATCAGTTTGCAACAATGCTATTGCAGCATTTGCAGCTGCACATGCTATGGGATTTGCGCTATACGTATGACAATGAAAAAAGCCTTTTGCCATTTCATTACTCAAAAAAGCTTCATAAATTTTTTCTGTACAAGACGTAATTGCCATGGGAACTAAACCTGCTGTTAGAGCCTTACTTAAACAAATAATATCTGGTTTTGTATCGATAAAATCGGATGCAAAATTGCGTCCTGTCTTTCCAAAACCAGTCATTACTTCATCTGCAATTGTTAGAATATTTTTAATTTTTAAAAATTTTAAAATTTCGTTTAATCCTTCTGAATTATGGATTTTCATTCCTGCTGCTCCTTGCACCAGAGGTTCATAAATAAAACCAGCCACTTTATTTTCTGAAATAATCTTTTCTAATTCTATTAAAATCTTTTGATGATTTTCACCATTCGGAACTGATATTCTTTTCACTTCCATTAAAAAATCTTCAAAAGGACCGTTGTAAACCGATAATCCCGAGACTGACATGGCCCCAAACGTATCTCCATGAAAACCATCTTCAAAAGCAATAAATGTGCTGCGCTTTTCATCCAAATTAAAATAATATTGCAATGCCATTTTAATACCAGCCTCTACCGCTGTAGAACCATTATCGTTAAAGAAAATTCTATTTTGATTTTCAGGTAGAATTTTAATCAAATTTTCAGACAATTCTACAGCTGGTTTATGGGTAAAATCGCTAAACATTATTTGATCTAATGTTTGCATTTGTTCATAAACTCGATTTGTAATAAATTCATTACAATGCCCAAACATACACGTGTACCACGAAGAAATGGCATCTATATATTCGTTGTTATTTTCATCTGTTAACAAACAACCTTTTGCTTTTACAATTGCCAAACTTTCTGGATGTGTTTGATGCTGTTTTAAAGGGTGCCAAAGATGTTTTTTATCTCTTTCTTGTAATGTCATTTCTATATTTATTGAAACTTTTTACTTTCATTTAAATGAAAAGTAAAGGTATATAAAAATGTCTATTTTTGTAGTAATGAACTTTCCTAAAAAACTAGAAAATAAACTTAAAGAACGAAATGAAAATAATTCCTTACGTTCTTTAAAAACATCCTCTAAACTGGTAGATTTTTCTTCAAATGATTATTTAGGTTTTGCTAAATCTAATGCAATTTTTGATAACACTCATCAATTTTTAGTTAATAAAGGCATGAAACAGAATGGTGCAACTGGCAGCAGACTATTGTCTGGTAATCATCTTTTATATAGCCAAGTTGAATCATTTTTAAGTGAATTTCATCAAAGTGAATCAGCCACTATTTTTAACTCTGGCTATGATGCAAATATTGGTTTGTTCTCTTGCATCCCACAACGTGGAGATATCATTTTATATGATGAATTTATTCATGCTTCAATTCGTGACGGAATTCAATTGAGTAATGCAAAATCTTTTAAATTTAAACATAATGATTTATTTCATTTAGAAGAGATTATACAACGTTCTAAGAACATTAATGTAAGTATTTATGTGATTACTGAATCTGTTTTTTCTATGGATGGAGATACTCCTGATTTAACTTTAATTTCTGAAATTTGTAAAAAATATAATGCTTTTTTAATTGTTGACGAAGCCCATGCTGTGGGAGTTTTTAAAGAAGGTTTGGTTCAAAAATTAAATTTACAAAATGCTGTTTTTGCAAGAATTATTACGTTTGGAAAAGCGCTAGGTTGCCATGGAGCAGCAATTTTAGGCAGTACAACTTTACAAACCTATTTGGTAAATTTTGCAAGAAGTTTTATTTACACAACAGGGCTTCCTCATCATTCTTTAGCTACGGTTCAAATGGCTTATAATGAGTTAAGAGAATCTTCAGATTTAAATCAAATTGCAAAGCTTACTGATAATATTTATCACTTTAGAAAAGAAATAAAAAAATTAGATTTAGATTTTATCTCAAGTTATTCCGCAATTCATTGTTGTGTAATTTCTGGCAATAAAAATGTAAAATTGATATCAGAAAAGTTACATCAAAAAGGGTTTGAGGTAAAAGCCATTTTATCTCCAACCGTGCCTGAAAATAAAGAACGTTTGCGCTTTTGCTTGCATAGCTATAATTCTTCAAAACAAATTAGTGAGGTGTTGCATTTGTTAAGTATTTTTGTAAAGCAATCTTAATTTTTTATGAATAATAATTATACCATACTTACAGTTTTTGAATATTCTACTGAGGCTTATGTTACAAAATCAAAATTAGATTCAGAAGGAGTAAAAACAATGCTTATGGACGAAACCACTATTGATTCTGACCCGTTAATTAGTGGAGCAATTGGTGGTGTAAAATTATTGGTTCATAATGATAATTTACAAAAAGCTTCTGAAATCTATAATGACATAAGAACGTATCAAAAAGATGAAGATGGTAAAGACATTTTCTGCCCAAAATGCAAATCAAACAGAATTTTAGTGGCTCCTTTGCATCGAAAAAATATAATATACATGTTATTCCCTTTTTTTGAAGGAAGAAAATTAATTTGTAATAATTGTAAGACACTTTTTAAATGAAAAAATACTTTATCACAGGAATTTCAACAGAAGTTGGTAAAACTATAGCAGCTGCAATTGTTACTGAAGCTTTAGAAGCAGATTATTGGAAACCAATTCAAGCTGGAGATTTAGAGCATTCTGATACGCATAAAATAAAACAATTTATCTCTAATAAGAAATCCGTTTTTCACGAAAACGCATTTGCATTAAACACTCCTATGAGTCCTCATGCAGCAGCGGAAATTGATGGAATTACTATAAATCTAAAAGATATTATTGCGCCAAAAACAGAAAATAATTTAGTTATAGAAGGTGCGGGAGGTTTATTGGTTCCTTTAAATGATAATGATACCATTTTAGATTTGATACAACCTAACTACAAAGTTATTGTTGTATCTCGTCATTATTTAGGAAGCATTAATCATACTTTATTAACCGTAAAATTATTACAAGAAAAAGGATTTGATGTTAGTCTAATTTTTTCTGGAAACGAGCATAAAACTACAGAAAACATCATTCAAAAAATGACTAATATTCCTGTTATTGGAAGAATTGATGAAGAACCTTATTTTGATGAAAATGTGATTGCAGAATATGCTGAAAAATTTAGAGAAAATTTGTAATTTGCAGCATATGAGGACTTCTCAAACGCTTACTTTTTTTACACCTGAAGCACCGTCAGGAAACGGAGCAATTTTCGTAGACACAGGCATTTCTGCTGGATTCCCAGAACCAGCAAATGATTTTAATGAAAATAGAATCTCTTTAGATGATGAATTAATTCAGAATAAGGACTCAACTTTCTTTGCTAAAGTTAAAGGTCAATCCATGATTAATGCTGGTTTAGATGATAGCGATTTATTAGTAATAGATAGAAGTTTAGAGCCAAAAAATAATAAAATTGCAGTTTGTTTCTTAGACGGAGAGTTTACAGTAAAACGTTTACGTGTAGAAAAAAATGAAGTTTGGCTACAACCAGAAAACCCTGACTACCCAATTATAAATATTACCGAAGATAACAACTTTATAATTTGGGGAATTGTAACCAATGTTATTAAAAAAGTATAATATTATTAATTCAAAAATTGCATTAAAAAAAGCTGATAGTAAATTCAGTAGAAAAATTAAAAACTATGGAAAACACATTTGAAAACAAAACATTACTAATTGAGGCCTCTAACGAAGTACGAGTAGAATTTTATAAAAAAACCTACACACATGTTGCTGGTGGTGTTTTACTATTTATTCTTTTTGAATATTTTTTATTACAAAGTGATGCTATTGTTGAATTTATGATGTCTATGACTCAAGGCTGGAGATGGTTGATTATGCTAGGTGGCTTTATGTTTGTAACTAATTATGCCGAAAGCACAATTTTAAAAACTGCTGATAAAAATATGCAGTATATGGCCTATTCGTTATATGTTTTTGCACAGGCTATTATTTTTGTTCCACTTTTAGCAATTGCTATTTATTACACTGAAAGTGCAGATTTAGTGCAACAAGCAGCCTTGGTAACATTGGCTCTATTTTCAGGAATTACTGCTGTAGTATTTATCACTAAAAAAGATTTTTCTTTCTTAAAAGCAGGTTTAACTATTGGCTTTTTTATAGCAATTGGTTTAATTATTGCTGGCGCTTTATTCGGTTTTAATTTAGGCTTATGGTTTTCTGTAGCCATGTGTTTATTGGCTGGAGGCTCTATCCTTTATCAAACTTCTAACTTGATTAATAAATACGGAACTGATGATTATATACCTGCATCTTTAGGTTTATTCGCTTCTTTAATGTTATTATTTTGGTATATTTTACAAATATTTATGTCTAGAGATTAGAATATAAATTATAATCTTATTTTAAAAAATCAGAAGTTTGTGGCTTCTGATTTTTTTTGTTGTAAAATTAAATTATTGTTATTTTTTAATAATTTATTGTTGTTTATCAATAATTAATTTATATTTTCACCATTATTATTGGAATTATTAAATAAAACTATGACTAGAAATAAGCTTTTAAACACTGCTATACTTATTTGCAAATTTATATGTGCATTCTATATTTTTATGTTTGTACTATTCACAGCATTATTTATACATTTTCAAATTTCTCCAAATTCTTACAAGGGCGCAAATTTTGATTTTACAACTTATAGTTTTAAAATAGATGATAGCTGGAAAGTTAATAACGTAAACGGAGATAAACTTGAAGATAAAGATGTATTTATTTTAGATAAAATATCTACAGTATCCACATATATTATATATCTCCAGTTTTCTGCAATATTGGTCCTCATCTTTTTATGTACAAAAGAATTCCAAAAAATAATGGAATCTGTTAAAAGTTTAAAAACATTTCAAACAAATAATGTTATTTCTTTTAGAAAAATAGGAAAATATATTTTTATAATTTTTCTGCTAACTAGCTATACTTCTATACAATTTGAAAATGGCGGGAAAAGCCAAATTCAATTTAGTTTTACACCATTACTTTTTATGTTGTTTGCGTTTATAATGGCAGAGATATTTAAAGAAGGGAATAAGCTGAAAAAAGAAAACGATTTAACAATATAAGTTATGAAAGATTTAGAAATATTCAAAAAAAGTATAAAAACATTTTCATTTTTCTTCACTTTCATTGCTTTTATTTACCCAATTAAAGCACTATTTGCTTACATGGAAAATGATTTAGCATATTTAGGTTTAATTACTGATAATTCACTTCCTCTTTTTATTTGGCTTACTTTTCTTGTTAAATACATCTCAAATATTATATTTTTTATTGGAGTATACTATTTGGTGAAAACTTTGAATTTTGACGATATTAAAGAAGTATTTTCATCAAAAAAAATAAATCTTTTTAAAAAAACAGGGCAATATTTTCTTAAATCTGCTAGTTTAGGTGGTTTGGTTATTATTATTGAAATCTTTGATGGGAAATTTGCAAGTTTAAAAGGAAATCTTGATTTTTTATTTACACTTTACTTTTCTTTAATCATTGGTTTTTTCTTCTATATTTTTAGCATGGTTCTAGAGAAATCCAAGGAGATAAAAAAAGAAAACGATTTAACTATTTAATTATGAAAAAAATTGCTCTCTTACTTTCTAAATATACTTTTTGGGGATTCACACTATTTTCGATAATTGCAATACCACTTTCTCTATTGGCTTTCTTAGAATATTATTTTAATTGGGATTTTCCTTTTATTGAAATTGTAAAAAGAGATACACTAGACTTCGCTAAAATAAACAATATTGGTATAGAGTTTTGGCTAAAATATACGGTTGTGTCAATGTGGGCAACTCTAATTTTTTATAGCATTTATTTTTACACACTAAAAAATTTCTTTGGAGTTTTTATATCGGCAAGAACATTTGAAGAAGAATCATTAAAACAATTTATCAAATTTTATAAACTAAATTTTGTCCCAGTATTTATTGGTTTTATCGGAATAATAATTCAATTTGCTTCAATCAATAAATTTGAGTTTGATGAACCACACTTTTTCGTAATAATACATTTAATAGTAGCCTTCTTCTTATACTTCTATTTAGATTTAATTAGAAAGGGAAATAATATTCAGCAAGAAAACGACTTAACTATATAAAATGGCAATCATTGTAAATCTTGATGTAATGCTTGCCAAACGCAAAATGAGGAGCAAAGAGTTGTCAGAAATAATAGGTATTACTACTGCAAATTTATCCATCTTAAAATCTGGTAAAGCAAAAGCAGTACGTTTTTCTACATTAGAAGCAATCTGTATAGCTTTAGACTGCCAACCAGCCGATATTTTAGAATATAAAAACGAAAATTAATAACTTAAATAATTCTTATGAAAACCATTTTATCAACCTTTTTACTTGTATTCACTATTGCTGTTTCATCTCAAGAAATTTCTTCTGAAATAAAATATGCTCTAAAAAATGATGATGCAAAAACACTAGAAACACTAATTTCATCAACAACTAAAAATACTTGCTTTGAGATTGGAAACTCAAATTACACCTTATTAAATTTAACCATTAAATTAAATGCTATTTCTTGTTTTAAAAAACTACTATCCAAGAATGTTGATATTAATAAAGCTTGCACAGGAAAAACACCATTGCATTATACTGCAAAATATGGTCGTTTAGAAATGGCGAAATTACTAATCAAAAATAAGGCTGACATTACCAAAAATTATAAAGGACGGTCTGCAGCAGATTATGCAAAACGCTATGAAAAAGATGAAGTTTATCGATATTTAAACTCTTTGTAAAAATTAAAAAACTCTGAATGATCATTCAGAGTTTTTTAATTTCATTTACTTTTTACTTTTTTAAAGGCATATCTCTATTCATTTCAACAATATCTGCGTAATTAGTTTCTACACCTAATAAATGCTTGCTAAAATAATCGGCTTTCCTCCAAAACCAATATTCGCGATTTTTAAAACCATGTCTACTTCCTGGAAACAACATAAAATCAAATCTTTTATTGGCATTTACTAACGCATTTACCATTCTTATGGTTCCTGAAGGATGCACATTATTATCTACATCTCCAGTTGCTAACATTAATTTTCCTTTTAAATTCTTTGCCAAAGATTGATTTTTATCAATCATATATTTATACTTGATTTTTCCTTTAGCATCAATTTCTTCTTTAATTCCGTGATGTGTTTCACTCCACCAAGAATTATAAACGGTATTATCATGATTTCCTGCTGATGAAACTGCAACTTTAAAGAAATCTGGATATACCAACATGGCAGCTGTAGACATAAAACCGCCTCCAGAGTGCCCAAAAATGCCAACCTTATCAATATCGATATAATCGTGTCTGTCTGCTAATTGTTCTGCCACATATTTTTTATCTGCCAAACCATAATCACGTAAATTTCCATACCCATAAGTATGGTACCATTTAGAACGGGCAGGATGTCCTCCTCTGTTTCCTAATGTAATGACCACAAAACCAACTTGTGCTAAACGATCTGTTCTGTCCATTCTTTGCGAGAAAGACTTATTTACAGCCTCGGTTTGTGGCCCAGGATATACATATTCAATTAACGGATATTTTTTGATAGAATCAAAATCATACGGTTTGTAAATTACTCCGTAAATATCTGTAATTCCGTCTGCTGCCTTAGCTTTAAAAGGTTCTGGAAATTTATATCCTGCAGCAAATAATTGTGATAAATCTGCCTCTTCTAATTCCATTACTAACTTCCCACTGGTATCTCTCAATTCTGACTTTGGTATTGTATTTACACGTGAGTAGTTACTTACAAAATATTGATTAGAATCTGATAAATTAATATTTGTATTGTAATCTCCAGGATTTAAAGATTTTAAAGCTGTTCCGTTTAAATTAATTTTATACAAATGTGTGTAATATGGATCTTGATTTTTATCAATTCCATTTGCTGTAAAATAGACTTCTCGTTTCTTCTCATTAATTCCCTGAAAAACATCTATATGAAAAGGACCATTAGTAACTTGTCTTTTCAAATTACCATCCGTATCGTATAAATAATAATGCCCCCAACCATCTCTTTCAGACCAAAATAAAATTTCTTGCTCGTTATTAAACAAGTTTAAAGTTTTGCCTCTATTTTCAATGTAAACATTAGAATGCTCTTTAATTAAAGTCTTTACTTCTCCAGAAGCAATATCTGCAACATGAATATCTAATCTTTTGCGATCTCTGCTAACTGTATTAAAATAAATTTTTCCTTTTTTTGATAACAACTTTGTAGGGTTATGCTCATCACTCCTGTCTGACTTTTTTCTTGGATAACTATAAATACTTAAAGATTGCTGTATTGTAGAGTCTAAAACTATTTCTTTGTGAGATTTTGATGGAATATCAAAAACCAACATTTCAGAAGTATAAAAATCTTGCTCACCTGCCATATGATATTTGTATGTTTCCAATTCAGGCCTTCCTTTTTTTGTGGCGTGAATTACCCATAAATCTTGCAAATGCCTTGCATCTGATCTTGTATATATAAACTTTTTAGAATCGTGAGACCAATTACCATAAATACTTTGTTTTTCTTTTTCTTGCTTCTTCTTCTCTTTATCTGTTTTGCCATAAGTGTTTCCTCCAAAACTAAAATTTCTTGCACCATCTTTGGTCCACTGATTTTCTACAATAGTGGAATCTTTTTCGTCCTTTACAGCCTTTAAGAAATTTGCTTTATCCATCCAATACAAATTGTAATGCTTAGAATACAAAACGATTGAACTATCAGGTGCTATATTTGCCCATTTTTTCCAAGGCTCTTTTTTCTTCTTTTCTGTATCTAAAATAGTTAATCCTGTTCCACCCAATCTATATTCGAAATGATAGACTTTCTTCTCCATTTTCGGAACTTTATTATTTTTTTCTATTTCTTTCTTTTCTTTTTTATCTTTTTCTTCCTCCTTTGCAGGTACTTCTTCATTTGAAGTCACATAAAAACGTATGGCTTTTTCGTCTTTAGTAAATGTAAAACTGAATCTAGGTAAATGTTTTGCTTCATATGGGTCTTTTGTAATTTCAGACAACCATTTTGCCATTTTAATATTATCGAACAATAAATTTCGAGTCTTATTATCAGCATCTACAATGTAATATTTAGAGCCATCTTGAGATGTTTTGTATTGATACCAAAATCTATTTCCTTTTTGTAACCAATTTGGTCTAACTGAAGTAGAGTGCACCATTTTTGCCATTTTGGTTGGAGAAAATCTTGATGCTTGCCTGTAATTTGGTTTTGGAATTTCTTGAGCTTTTATTGCTAAAAAAATGAATAATAAAAGTAAGGTGAGTAAAGTTTTTTTCATCGTGTGTTTTTAAATAATCCTCTAAAATAATTTAAATGAAATTACATAACAAAATTTGGGCGTTAGTTTAACAAATGATTAATTCAAATTACGCTTTTCTATAAAGAAACGTTTTAACAATTGCGCACATTTATTTTCTAAAATTCCAGAAACAACTTTTGTTTTCGGATGCAAAGTGGTATTTAAACTAACAAAACCTCTATCTGGATCTGATGCACCGTAGACAATTTTATCAATTTGTGTCCAATAGCTAGCACCTGCACACATTTGGCAAGGCTCTAAGGTAACATACATTGTACAACCCCTAAGATACTTTCCTCCTAAAAAATCTGAAGCAGCTGTAAATGCTTGCATTTCTGCATGTGCAGTTACATCATTTAGCGTTTCTGTTAAATTATGAGCTCTTGCAATTATCTTATCCTTTAAAACGATTATTGCTCCAACCGGAACCTCACCTTTATCAAAAGCAGTTTCAGCTTCTTGCAAAGCTCTTTTCATAAAATATGTATCGTTAAATATTTGTATCATTTTTAAAAATATAAAATCAATATTACAAAAAGTTAAATTGTATTTTTGTGATAACATGGAAAATTTGTTAAATAGCATATCAAATCCAACAGATTTAAGGCAATTAAATCTAGATCAACTGCCTTTGCTTGCAAAAGAATTACGTGAGTTTATAATTGATATTGTTTCCACAAAAGAAGGTCATCTTGGAGCTAGTTTAGGCGTTGTAGAGTTAACTATTGCTCTACATTATGCTTTTGATACTCCAAATGATTTATTGGTCTGGGATGTTGGTCATCAAGCTTATGGTCATAAAATTTTAACGGGTAGAAAAGATATTTTCCACACCAATAGACAATTTGGAGGAATTTCTGGTTTCCCATCAAGAAAAGAGAGTATTTATGACGCTTTTGGAGTTGGTCATTCTTCAACATCAATTTCTGCAGCTTTAGGAATGGCAATTGCATCTAACCTGAAAGGTCATTATAAAAAACACCATATTGCTGTTATTGGTGATGCCTCTATTGCAAGTGGAATGGCTTTTGAAGCTCTAAACCATGCAGGAGTTTCTAAAGCAAACTTACTCATCATATTAAATGACAATGCTATTGGAATTGATCCTTCCGTTGGTGCTTTAAAAGAATATTTAACTAAAGTTAAAAATAACAAAAGACTTGCTGCTCAAAACAATATTATAAAAGCTTTAAACTTTGATTATTCAGGACCAATTGACGGCCACAATTTACCTAAAATTTTATCTGAATTAGAACGTTTAAAAAAAATAAAAGGTCCAAAATTTTTACACTTAGTTACCACAAAAGGTAAAGGTTTACAAAAAGCAGAGGAAGATCAGGTAACCTATCATGCACCTGGAAAGTTTGATAAAATTTCTGGAGAAAGAAAGAAAAATACAGAAAATCCATTTACAAAATATCAAGATGTTTTTGGAAAAACTATAGTGGAATTAGCTGCAAAAAATGATAAAATTGTTGCTATTACTCCTGCTATGTTAACAGGAAGTTCATTAAAATTAATGATGGAAAAATTTCCAAAAAGAACTTTTGATGTAGGTATTGCAGAGCAACATGCAGTTACTTTAGCTGCAGGAATGGCTACTGAAGGTTTAATTCCTTTTTGTAATATTTATTCTACTTTTTTACAACGTGCTTACGATCAAGTAATTCATGATGTTGCATTACAAAATCTACCTGTAATTTTCTGTATAGATAGAGCTGGATTAGTAGGTGAAGATGGTGCTACACATCATGGGGTTTTTGACATTGCTTATTTAAGATGCATACCAAATCTAATTATTTTTGCTCCTAGAAATGAAATAGAATTACGCAATATTTTATACACTGCACAATTAGGCTTAAAAAACCCTATTGCTATTCGTTATCCTAGAGGCTATGGAAAACTTTTAAACTGGAATAAAACTTTTAAAAAGATTGAAATAGGAAAAGGGGAATGTACAAAAATAGCGAAATCTATTGCGATTTTAACAATAGGCACTATTCACAATAATGCAAAAGAAGCTACAAATAATTCTAAAAATAAAGATGAAATTTCAATTTATGATATGCGTTTTATAAAACCACTGGATAAAAAATTACTACATCAAATTTTCAACAAATACAAAATAATTATTACTATTGAGGATGGCACAATTCACGGTGGATTTGGTAGTACTATTTCAGAGTTTGCTTCAAGATTTAATTACAAAAGCGATATAATCGTTAAAGGTATTACTGATCAATTTATTGAACACGGATCCATTAACGAATTACACAGGATATCTGGCATAGATACTAAAAGTTTGACCACACTATTGGAATCAATAAATTAAAAGAGAGAACTAAAAAGCCCTCTCTCTTAATTTATGTAAGAAAACACAATTTTACTTTATAATAATTTTATTTGAAG
>ENA-OSET01000477-OSET01000477.1-sediment-metagenome-genome-assembly--contig:-NODE-477-length-44779-cov-6.691311_pt1 | contig 44779 bp, 41 predicted proteins | sample MGYA00237882_ERZ534229 | MGnify/ENA primary metagenome ERZ534229 (study PRJEB26408, sample SAMN06266212) | sediment metagenome | isolation source: Hudson Canyon methane seep mesocosm | place: USA:Hudson...
CGTTGCTTAGCATACCCCTCAATTGCTCCAGGAGTTGTAAAAATAGCATGATGACAATATTTCATTGTTTTATTCTCTAGCCATTTAAATACTCTAGCCTGAAGCCTATCCAAATGATTATTACGGTACAACATAGGATCTCTAAAATCAGCTACCCAAGGAATTCCAGTAACTCGATGTAACAATAAAGCCAATAAATGCGCAGAAGCATGTGGGTATGATGAAAACAAAACATCAGGACGTGTCTGACGAATTTGTTTTAATCCAGAAAAAAATCCAAACACCACCCAACTAGACCAACGATCAGGTAAAGCCATAAAACGTAAATAACGCCCTTTAATGGCAAAATGCAAACTCGTATTAAAAGCCAAGGCTCTCGTGACAATAGTCGAATCAGGAATTTCAGATAATTGATCTGATACTGCTTGTGATCCGTATGCCATTGGAGCCATAGTTAACACAGAAACATTCCAACCTAAATCAGGTAAATACTGAGAAAACTTTAAAATACGCTGTACACCACTACTGGCACTTGCGGGTGGGTATTCAGTTGCGATGATTAATACATTTTTATTATTCATACAATATTTACGATCTTTGCTTAATTAATCTAAGAGGATTTCCGACATACACGCCATAAGGTTGTAGTTTTGAATGTTTAGTAATAATAGCCCCAGCTCCTACTACACAACCATCAGGAATCGAGGATTCAGGTAAAACAATAACATTAGCCCCAAGCCAAACATCATTCCCAATAGTAATTTTATCTGATTTAACCCATGCTTGTTGTGATATCAAGCTATCTTTACTCTTAAATTCATGACTGATTGACCATACTTTACATCCTGGACCAAAAGAAACGTCATTACCTATTTCAATACCTGCAGCAGCCTCTAATACACAGTCAATATTTAATAAAAAATTATTAGGTATAAAACACTGAAAATTACTATAATAATTGTTTTTTTGCAGAGTTAAATTTCTATTAAATTGTTAAATGAGATATTTTTTAATTGGTTTTATGGGGTCAGGAAAGAGTAAAATTGGAAAACAACTTTCTGAAAAGCTCAATTTAAAATACATTGACCTTGATGAATATATTGAGGAATCTGAAAACAGAACTATCTCAGATATTTTTAATAACTCTGGAGAAACATATTTCAGAAAACTTGAAGAAAGATATCTGAAAGAAATAATAAAAGAAAAAGATATACTTGTTTCTACTGGTGGAGGAACTCCTACTTTTCATAATCTTATCGACTTAATGAATGAAGTTGGAAAAACAATTTATTTAGAATGTTGTACAGAAACTTTATTTGAAAGGATTCCAATCATCAACGATTAATGACTGTGTAAATGAATTAGAAACAACAGAAGATGATTATTTTGAAAAGGCGTTAATGTTAAAAATTAGAAAGTTTGGAGAAGATCCAATAGTAGATATTAACTTGAAGCAAAAGGCGTTAAGGCATTTGACAAGCACGAAAGGTTTTTCTTATTCGATAGCCAATAAAGTAATCTCCTATGTATCTGATGAATCATAATACATATTTATACCTCAGCATTTGATGGAATCAGTACTTATTTAAAATAAAGCTTAATTTCGCCTGAAATAAACAAGTTAGGTATAGCTTGCACATTATTTCCTTATTTAGTGCATATTATTTACACCTTTTCTTGTTACCTTTTTATCTGAGAGTCTAACTGCGGGAAGTGTTGATATATTTATAATAAATGGATAAGACATATAAATGAATAAAGCGTATAAAGGTCTTATAACAATTTTTATAAAAATCTACTTCATATTTTAAAATGAAAATATTTACTAAATTAATTTTAGCATTGCTGTTAACAAGCTTAATGATACTGACAATTATTTTTACAGTGGTTCAGTTAAGTTTTGATCGCGGTATGCTTGAATATGTTAATCAAAAACAGTTAGAAAATTTACAACAATTCAGCGACAATTTATCAAGATATTATCAGAAAAAAGGTAGCTGGCAGCATTTACTAGCCGGTAATGATTTAAAGCAAGTAAGACCTCAACAAAAGCCATTCTCTCGAAATGGGCAGCCTCGAAGTGGTAAACATGTTAAAACAAAACCTTCGGATGGCACTATTCCACAAAGTAATTCGTCATGGATGAAAATATTAAGATTGTCAGAGCAAGGAGAAAATCTCCCTGCAAATATCGATAATTATCTAAATAATAAAGCAGATGAATATTCATCAGGGCCGCCCAGACCGCCTCGTGACAAAAGACGTGATACTCGTCCGCCACATCAAAAAGAAGGGAGAGGAAGAGAAGGGCCTCCGCCTGAATTTGGACGTGAAGCTGTGAAGCCTGCATTATTAGATGCAGATAAAGTCTTAATTATTGGTCATCATCGTGAAAACTTTAGCCTGAAATCTATTGAGCTCGATAATAAAATTATCGGCTATCTTGCATTACCTCCCGCTATACATTTAACGGATAAGTTTGATTTAGCTTTTGCAAAGCAAATGCAAAAAAATATGCTGTACACATTCTTCGGATTTTTTGTACTTATTATTCTTATCGCTTTGCCATTGTCTCGACATTTTGTTTTGCCCATTAAACGTTTAGAGCGCTCGATGCGATTGCTCAATAAGGGGGACTTCAAGGTAAACCTGAAAGTAACAGGTAAAGATGAATTAGCGTCGTTATCTCAAAATTTTAATGACTTAGCACAAACACTTGAACAAAATGAATATTCTAGAAATAGATGGTTAGCGAATATTTCTCACGAACTACGAACGCCTATTGCTATCATAAAAAGTGAAATTGAAGCGATAGAAGACGGCATAAGGGCTTTTGATTTACAAAGCTTGCATTCATTATCGGAAGAAGTACAGCATTTACAAAAGTTAGTAGCAGACTTAACAGAATTAACGAATGCTGAAATTGGGGCTTTAAGATACCAAAAAGAACGCATTAATGTTTCAACGCTTCTTGAGCAGAATATTGCTCGTCATCAACATAAGGCGAAAGAAATTGGTTTATCAATAAGTTGTAACATTGAAAGTAAAAATTTATTTGCTTGGGCAGATGAAACGAGAGTTAATCAACTATTCGATAATTTTTTGAATAATAGCCTTAAATATACCCAAGCACCGGGCGAAATATTCGTTAAGCTGACTAAAGATTCAGGAATGGCAATAATTACTATTGATGATACTTTACCTTGTGTTCCTGTGGAATCGTTAGACAAGTTATTTGAACATTTATATCGTGTCGATAGTTCAAGAAATAGGAAAACAGGTGGTTCAGGACTTGGCCTTTCTTTATGTAAAAGTATAGTATTGGCGCATAAAGGCACAATTACGGCCAGTGAGTCATCAAAAGGCGGCTTACGTATTCGTTGCACTTTCCCCCTTGCCTAGTTAAATGTAGAAATAAGAAGTTAAGGAAGTATTATGGCGCATATTCTAATTGTTGAAGATGAAGAAAAGTTAGCTAATGTATTGTCTGAGTACCTCGCGTTGGGTAATCATCAAACAACGATTTTATTAGACGGTCTTAATGTTATTGATACGGTAAAAGAGCAAGATATTGATTTGGTGTTGCTTGATTTAATGCTACCCGGTAAAGACGGTTTAACAGTTTGTCGTGAACTAAGGGAATTCAGTGATATAGCTATAATAATGATGACAGCTAAGGTAGAAGAGATTGACCGATTATTAGGGTTGGAATTAGGAGCCGACGATTACATTTGTAAGCCTTATTCACCTCGAGAAGTTGTGGCTCGCGTTAAAGCGCTGTTAAGGCGTACTAACAACACTCAAGAAAAAACACCTTCCAATGTATTAGAGTTAGACAACGATACTTATCAAGTAAAGGTATACCAGCAAGTAGTGGAGCTTACAGCGATTGAATTTAATTTACTGAAAATACTCAATAAAAAGCCTGGGAGAATATATTCTCGTTCACAGCTAATTGACTTGATTTATAAAGATAATCGCATTGTCAGTGAACGAACTATCGATAGTCATATCAAAGAGTTACGAAAAAAACTGAATGCTATATCAACAGAAAATGAGCTCGTACAATCTGTGTATAGTGTTGGCTACAAATTAATCTTGATTTAGTGTTATTGTTTACATTCACCGGAAACTTATTAAATAGTTTGTAAAAAAACACCATTCATCCTTTTCTCGCCGCTATTCATCGCAAGCACTTTTATGAACGTAAACTTTTGTAAAGTCATTACGTGTATTCATAGATATTGTTTACAATTAAGCTACTAAAAAATAGCAATAGTGGTTTCATCTTTTATGAAAGACCGTATTCGAACGAATATTAAGCACAGTTTCATTGTCGGTTTAGCAACCAGTATGTTGCTGGCTTGCTCTAGTACTTCAGAGCTTGATCAAAATATTAAAAATATCGATTTACCAGCTACTTGGCAAGAGAGTAAAGAAAAACTCCAGGTCCAAAATAATTGGTTAAATCAGTTGGACCACCTGCAGGTTAAGCAATTAGTTAAATTAGCCATTGCCTCCAATCATCAATTAAAAATGCAAGCATACAATGTTGAAATACAACAACAGCAATTAATTGTTTCAGGCAGTACATTGTGGCCATCACTTGATTTGTCTCTACGTTCAGGTCGAAGTAGAAATAATGCAACACAGACATACTCTAATGCGAGTTCTGTTGATTTGAATTTGACTTACGAACTTGACTTATGGGGAAAGCTTTCAGCAGCTGACCAACAAGCGAATCTTACGTTCATGGCTGAACAGTCAAATTTTGAGCAGAGTAAACAACAATTAGTCGTTGATGTTGTTACCACTTGGTTTGCGGTTGTTGAAGCAGAGAAGTTACTGTCGTTATATGAAAGTCGAGTGAAAAATTCACAGCAAAATTTGGATATTATTGAGTCAGGTTATAACAGTGGTTTAAGTGCAGCTTTAGATGTTTATCTTACTCGTAATGAACTGAACAGTGAATTAACACGGGTTTCAGAACAACGCTCAACAAAAACAAAATTAATAAGACAGCTTGAGCGGTTAGTGGGTGAGTACCCCGAAGGAAAACTATTAGTTGATGCTGATTTACCCTTGCTTACTTCAGAAATTCCTTTAGGGCTTCCATCAGAGCTTATCAGTAGAAAACCTGAGTTAATGGCGAGTTGGTATGAATTATTGGCTAAGGATGCAGGGGTTGCTTTTGCCCATAAACAACGTTTTCCAAGTTTGAGTTTAACGGCATCGTTGGGTGATAGCAGTAGTGATATTAGTGATTTACTTTCTGGTTCCTCTTTAGCTTGGTCATTATTTGGTAATCTTTCTGCGCCATTGTTTAATGCTGGTCGCTTAGAAGCCAATGAAGAGAAAGCTCGGTTATCGTTGAAACAAGGAGAGCAACTTTACCTTAATGATTTATACGATGCTTTTTCTCAAGTTGAAAATGCTATTACCCAAGAGAAAAACTTAAAAAATAGCTATAAAAGCATGTTAGCAGCACAAGAGAATGCCAAGATTGCAGCAACGTTGTCTTTCGAACAATATCAAAGTGGTTTAGTTGAATATACAACAGTACTTGATGCCCAATCTCGCTCATTTGATGCGCAAAGTACATTGATACAAATTAAAAACCGCTTAATCGCAAATCGCATACAACTACATTTAGCACTCGGTGGCGACTTTTCTGTCTCTGATGAAAGTGCCACTACTCCAATATCAAAGGCTGAATAATTATGTCTCCACAATTTTCTTCAAGTACAGCAAAAAATCAAAAGCCGAGTCTAAAGAAAAAATTGACAGTGCTCGCGGTAATTATCAGCGTAGCTGCATTTTTGATATTTCTCATTTCAAGTAACCCTCCACAATCAAAACGATCTAAACCTTCAAAAAAACCACAAATAACAGTGCAAACCAAGGTTTTAGCCGCAGAAACTTATCAAGTGATGGTAGAAAGTTTTGGCACTGTAAAGCCTCGTACACAAAGTATACTTTTCGCTCAAGTTTCCGGACAAATAACTGGAGTAAGTGAGCAATTTCGTGATGGTGGTTTTTTTGAAAAAGGGGATGTTCTTGTTCAACTTGATGACCGAGATTACACGTCAGAAGTTAAAGTATCTCAAGCAAGCCTTTTATCTGCTAATCAAGTTTTACTTGAAGAAAAAGCAAGGGTTGATCAGGCCCTTGCTGACTGGCAACGTTTAGGTAACGGTAAACAAGCCAGTGCATTAGTCTTACGTAAACCTCAACTTGAAGCGGCTAAAGCACAGGTACTTTCAGCGCAGGCAAAATTGGATAAAGCCGAACTTTCATTAGAACGTACTCAAGTTATTGCGCCTTATGCTGGACGTATTTTGAAAAAACAAGTAGATCTAGGGCAAGTCGTTTCAAGCAACACACAGCTTGCGACTATTTTTGCTGTCGATTATGTAGAAATTCGCTTACCTATTAAGAATAAAGATTTAGCATTAATAAATTTGCCTGAAGTGTATCGTGATATTGGCGAACATGGGAGCAAGAATGATGTAGTGTTAACATCAGATTTAATGGGAGAGCAATCTTGGAAAGGAAAAATAATTCGTACAGAAAGTGCTATTGATGAACAATCACAACAGCTTTATGTAGTTGCTCAAATTAATCGACCGTACGATGCTACGACGTCATTTGGGTCACCTATTAAAATAGGTCAGTACGTTACAGCTAAAATAGAGGGAAAAGAATTGAGTAATTCCCTAGTGGTCCCTAGCAGTGCAATCTATCAAGGTAGTTATGTATACATCGTAGAGAACGGTTTATTAATTCGTAGGGAAATAATGCTGGGTTGGAAAAATGGTACGCAAGCGATTATTGAATCAGGATTGGTTGTTGGTGATGAGTTAGTACTTACTACTCTAGGACAGGTTAACTCAGGTACGCCAGTGGCTATTGAAGGACAAGTTACAAATAAAGGCAGTAAACAAGGGGCTAAAAAACGTGAAAAAATGGCTAAGCGTAAAGCGGCCAAAAAAGCAAAAGGTGAATCATTATGATCGCATGGTTTGCTAAAAATCACGTAGCCGCGAATCTGCTCCTTATTACCATTTTGATTGGCGGTTTATTCAGTTTATCAGTTCGAATACCTTTAGAGGTTTTTCCATCATTTGCTACTGATCGCATTAACGTAACTGTGTCTTTACGCGGTGCAACACCTGAAGATGTAGAAAAAAGTATATCCATTAGAATCGAAGAAGCAATACAAGATTTAGAAGGTATTGAACAAATTTCTAGTCGTTCATCTGAAGGCGCTTCATCGGTTAGTATCGAAGTTGAAAGTGGCTATGATGCACGAGAAGTCTTAGCTGACATTAAAAGTCGTGTCGATGCTATAAATACTTTTCCTGCCGATGCTGAAAAAGCTGTGGTTTCTCTGGCTACTCGTAAACGAGAAGTAATATCTGTTACCGTAGCAAGTATTTATGGTGAGAAAGAAACGCGTGAATATGCAGAAAAAGTTCGTGATGATTTACTAAATGTTCCTTCCATTACTCAGGTCGACCTCAGTGGAGTGCGTAACTATGAAGTCTCGATTGAAATACCGCAAGACAAGTTACAGCAGTATAACTTAACTATTTCTCAGGTTTCAACGGCAATAAGTAATTCGAGTACGGATGTTTCTGCGGGAAATTTAAGAACAGTAGGAGGCGATATATTATTATTGTCAAAGGGGCAAGCGTATCGTAAAGATGAATTTTCTGAAATTGCGATAAAAACACATACTGATGGTTCAATCTTACACTTGTCAGATATTGCTCTTATTACTGATGCATTCGAAGAAACACCGGTTAGAACACGATTTAATGGTAAACAAGCCGCCTTTATCGACGTTTACCGTATTGGTCCACAAAGTGCTATAGATGTGGCTGACGCAGTGAAAAACTATATTGATGGTGAACAAAATAGCGTACCTGAAGGTGTAGAATTAAGTTATTGGGATGATGATTCCCAAATCGTAAAAAATCGTATTTCAACATTAACAACAAGTGCGATGCAAGGTGGCATTTTAGTTCTGGCTTTATTAAGTTTGTTTTTACGTCCGTCGATTGCTTTTTGGGTATTTATTGGCATTCCAATTTCCTTTATGGGCGCTTTTATTGTCATGCCATTTTTTGGTATCACATTAAATATTATAAGCTTGTTCGGTTTTATTTTAGTCTTAGGTATTGTGGTGGATGATGCCATTGTCACCGGAGAGAATATATATACCCATTTAAAGACAGCTAATTCTGGTGAAGAAGCGGCGATTCGTGGTACTCAAGAAGTGGCAACACCGGTTACTTTTGGCGTATTAACCACAATTGCTGCATTCTTACCTTTAGCTTTTATTGAGGGCGCGCGAGGCGCTTTATTTGCTCAAATTCCTGTTATTGTTATTCCGGTATTACTGTTTTCTTTAATCGAATCTAAGTTTGTTCTGCCATCACATTTAAAACATTTAAAGTTACGCAGTGAAAAAACTAAAATATCAAAATTCAGTCAATTCCAACAACGTTTTGCAGACGGATTTGAAAATACAATACTGCGTTACTATCAACCATTATTGAAAAAAGCGATTAACTTTAAAGCGGCGACTTTTATTAGCTTTGTTGCTGTATTCTTAATCATAATTACGTTGATTATGAATGGTTGGACAAAGTTTATATTCTTTCCAAGAGTGCCTAGTGAAACGGTCAGGGCTTCATTAACCTTACCTGCCGGATCTCCGTTTGAAGTCACCAACAAATATATTTTGAAAATGACAGAAAAAGCGGAAGAGTTACGAGAAAAATATATCGATGAAGACACAAACGAAAGTATCATTATTAATGTTTTGGCAACCACTGGTGGCAGAGGTGGCACTACGAATACAGGCAGTGTTCGATTTGAGATAACGCCACCAGAATCTCGAAATTTATCTATTGGCTCAGCGCAATTAGTCAGAGAATGGCGAGCGTTAATAGGTCCAATTCCTGGTGCTGAAAGTATCACCTTTAGGGCAGAACTAGGGCGTTCATCAGATCCTATTAATGTACAGCTGAAAGGAAGTTCATTAGAGATACTTAAAGAAATCACTGATAAAGTGAAGGTTCGTTTAGCGACATACCCAACCGTTTTTGATATAGAAGATAGTTTATCTGACGGTAAAGAAGAGCTTCAAATTGAGTTAACTGAACAAGGTAAAGCCTTAGGCTTAACGCGTGTGAGTATATCTCAAGAAGTGCGAAGTTCATTTTTTGGCTCACAAGTTCAACGTATTCAGCGTGGCCGTGATGATGTTCGAGTGATGGTACGTTTACCATTAGATGAGCGCCGAACAAAGGCTGACTTAGAGAATATTCTCGTCAGAACCCCAAGCGGAGGTTCAGTGCCTTTGTCTCATGTAGCGAAATTATTACCAGGTAAAAGTCCTTCTACAATTTCTAGAATTGATCGATTTAGAACCGCTAATGTTAGTGCTGATATTGAAAAAGAAAATACTAATATGACGGTGTTACAAGCTGAATTAAAAACGTATTTAGATGAGTTGATTTTGCAATATCCAGGCGTAAGTCATTCCCTTGAAGGTGAAGCTAAAGAGCAACGCGAATCTTTTGGTTCATTGACTTGGGCATTAGTATTTGTTTTCTTTATTATTTACGCGTTATTAGCAATCCCATTTAAATCGTACTTACAACCTATTATTGTGATGAGTGTTATACCTTTTGGTATGATTGGTGCTGTTATAGGTCACTGGATCATGGGGATGGAATTAACCATTATGAGCTTACTCGGTATGCTGGCGTTGATTGGCGTTGTCGTGAATGATTCATTAGTTTTAGTTGATTATATTAATAAAAAACGAGCAGAAGGGATGAAACTTATAGATTCAGTACTTAATGCAGGTGCTTCTCGTTTTCGCCCAGTAATGCTAACAAGTTTAACAACCTTTATTGGTTTAATGCCGCTATTATTTGAACAATCAACACAAGCACAATTCCTTATTCCTATGGCTGTATCTCTTGGTTTTGGTATCTTATTCGCTACTTTTATTACCTTGATACTTGTACCTGTTAATTACCTTATAGTGGAACGATTAAAGGAATTAGTGGGGGTTAAACCTAATGTCTATGCTTTCGATACCTAATTAGCTTTATACATTTTAGGCAATAAAAAACCCAGTTTAAAACTGGGTTTTTTCATTTTGAAATAAAACTAGAAATCTTCTAGCATAAACTCTAACGAGTCTTCATAAGCTTTTAGTTCTTTTTCTAGTTGGAACCTTTCTTTTAATTGTTCTATTTCACGCCATTTTCTTTTCTTATTAGTGCTTTCTGAGGACTTTGGTCTTTTACCAAATGAGCCCAATACATCTTGAAGTTTATCCATAGAATGCTCCGTTTTTATTTAATAGCACCTTTTTAATAACACATTCAAGATGATAAGCAAATAATTAAAGCAAATAAAAACAGCATTAACTGTTGATAAAGTAACTATTTTCAGTTGTTTATTAACACTAACTGTATGAAAATTAGCTATTAAAGTAGTTTAGCTAGCTGCTTTTCTAATTTTATTTGGTCAATGGTGAAGTTTCTTATGCCTTCAGCAAGTTTTTCTGTTGCCATAGCATCTTCGTTCATTGCCCAGCGGTAACTACTCTCAGATAATTTAGTTTCACTAGCAAGTTCAGGTTGTTGACTAAATAATTTTTGCTCAAGGTTTTCATTACTCTTTTCTAATTCATCAAGTAATCCTGGGCTAATCGTTAAACGATCACAACCGGCTAGTTGACGAATTTCATCGATATTTCTAAAGCTTGCACCCATTACTACCGTTTTATAGCCTTTGCTTTTATAAAAGTTATAAATGCTTGTTACTGATACTACTCCAGGGTCTTCATTTGCAGCGTATTCGCTTTTTCCAGTGTCTTTTTTGAACCAATCGAGAATACGACCAACAAAGGGAGATATTAAATAAACACCGGCTTCTGCACAGGCTTGTGCTTGAGAAAAACTGAATAATAATGTCAGATTACAATTAATACCTGATTTCTCTAATTGCTCTGCAGCTTTAATGCCTTCCCATGTAGATGCTAATTTAATAAGAATGCGATCATTAGTGATGCCTGCTTCTTTATACATCGCCATGAGCTTATGTGCTTTTGCGATAGAAGCTTCGGTATCAAAAGATAAACGAGAATCAACTTCTGTTGATATACGACCAGGGACAGTCTTTAATATTTCTAAACCTATTAATACCGATAACTTATCCGCAGCATCAATGACTTGTTGATCTGCATTTGATGATTGTTCTTTTGCCCAAGAAACAGCTTCTTTAAGCAAGTGCTGGTAACTTTCAAGTGAAGCTGCTTTTAATAATAGCGATGGGTTAGTGGTTGCATCTTGAGGTTGAAATTTTGCGATGGCTTCAATATCGCCAGTGTCAGCAACTACTGTGGTCATTTGTTTTAATTGTGAAAGCTGATTAGTCATTTCCTTTACCTTTTTAACTTGAAACTTCAATTTGGAGAATTATTACAACATTAATGGCTAAAAAAGCTATAGATCTTTGATGTAATGCTTGATACAGCTATATTTGTAACAAATTTTCGATATATAGCAAGCATGTTTGACATTTTTTTAGATACGTTTTTATTTGGCTTATCATTTTCCTTCATGTTTAGCTGTTTTATTGTATTATATGACTTATATATGTTGTTACTGTCATTTTATGGATCATTTATGCTACTTGTTGTTTCTCCGGCTAAAAATTTAGACTTTGAGTCGCCATTGCCTACTGATAAATATTCCCAACCTGAGCTTTTAGAGCACAGTAAAATTTTGATCGAGCATTGCAAAAAATTAACACCGGCTGATATATCTTCACTGATGGGAATAAGTGATAAATTGGCAGGATTGAATGCCGCTCGATTTGGTGAATGGTCAATGCCCTTTACGTTAGAAAATGCCAGACCAGCGGTATTAGCTTTTAATGGCGATGTGTATACAGGATTAGACGCAAAGTCATTTAGCGAGGGCGATTTTGAATTTGCTCAGAAACATATGAGAATATTATCCGGTTTATATGGCTTACTAAAGCCGCTTGATTTAATGCAAGCCTATCGGCTAGAAATGGGATCAAGATTATCCAACGACCGTGGAAGCAACTTATACCAGTTTTGGGGGGATATTATTACTGACAACGTTAATGGCGCGTTAGCTCAACAAGGTGATAAAGTATTAGTTAATCTTGCATCTAACGAATACTTTAAATCAGTAAAGAAAAAAAATCTTAAAGGTGAGATCATAACTCCTGCATTTAAAGATTGGAAAAATGGTCAATTTAAAATGATCAGTTTTTTTGCAAAAAAAGCACGAGGCTTAATGGCGCGTTATATTATTGAGAATCGCTTAACCGATATTGAACAGCTTAAATCATTTGATATTGCTGGTTACCAGTACAGTAAAGATTTGAGTCAAGGTAATGATTGGGTGTTTACTCGCAAAGAAGCTGAGTAGTCACAATACGCTGCTATTTAATGTTATATATTTATAAAAATGAAAACAAAAGAAAGGAAAAGGAATGCTCTCATTATTCGTTAAACTGTTTCATGCATTGAACTCGGAAAGTTCAACAAGACAAATATCATTAGCTATTTCATTAGGCTTTATCGTTGGACTATCGCCATTATTAACGCTACACAATATTGCTTTTATATTCGTCGTTTTACTTCTACGAGTAAATATAGGTGGCTTTATAGTAGCTTTAGGTTTTTTTAAAGGGTTAAGCTATTTATTATCTTCGTTAATCATAATGGTAGGAGAATCATTATTGACAGCCCAATCATTACAGCCTTTATTTGATACTTTATACCAGTTTTCGATATTTAAGTTAGCTCATCTTCATCACACCTATACATTAGGTGCTTTAGTTATTGGTTGCTTGTTAGCTATCCCACTTTATTTTCTATGCAATTATTTAATTGAAAAATACAGAATACACATTAAGGCATTTTTTGATAAGTTTCGTATTGTAAAAGCATTGAAAGCATCAAAATTTTATAGTGTTTATTCTCAGGTTTCTGGTCAAGGGAGTTTGTCATGAGTCGTTTTATTAGGTGGCAAGGCCTCGCCAGTTTTTTCGTCGTTATCGCATTAATAGTTACTTTTGTTTATTTCTTTGCTGATTCTTTAGTTAAAAAAGGCATAGAAAAATCCGGAGAATGGTATTTAGGTGCAGAGGTTAATGTGAGTGATGTCGAAATAACGTATGCGCCATTAACATTAAATATTGAAGGCTTTCAAGCAACAGACCCAGAAAAACCTACGCATAACTTAGTCAGTTTTTCTCAAGCGTCAGCAGGTGTTGATATTTGGCAATATCTATTTGGTAAAATATATATTAGTGAACTAAATATAACCGCGTTACGAATTGACCAACCAAGACTCAATCTAGGTGAAGTATATGCTTCAAACGATAAAGGAATAGAAGATGGTTCAGATGGAGCTGACGAGTCAGCGTTACCTGAACTTGATATGAGCTTACCGAAAGTTGAGGATTTACTGAATAATAGTGATTTATTAACAATTAAACACGGTAAAGCTTTAGAGCAAAGCTATCAAATTGAAAAGGACAAACTTAACGAGCTTTATAAAACACTACCAAACGAAGATAGTTTGGCTATTTATAAAGAAAAAATAAAAGCACTCAGCAATACTAAAATTAAAACTTTAGCTGATATTGAGAAACTTAATAAAGAGTTTAAAGCGCTGAAGAAACAATTCAAAGCCGATCAAGCCATTGTGAAGCAAGCTAAAGAGCAGATAACAGCTTCTAAAGAATTATTGTCAAAACAGACTCAAGCATTAAAAGATGCGCCTAACGCTGATTGGAAAAGTATTGAGAGTAAGTATCAGCTCGAAAGTGTTGACGGCGCAGACTTTGCTCATTTGTTGTTTGGTGAACAAGCGCGTGAATATTTTGGCTACGCTGATACTGTCTATCAAACTATAGCACCACTAGTTAAATCGTCTAAAGTAGATAAAGAAGCAAAAGAATCAGAAAGTGGTGGACGCTTTGTTCATTTTTACGATGAAACTCCTCTGCCAGATGTACTTATTGAACGAGCCAATTTTTCATTAATATTACCTCAAGGTGAATTTGCCATCAGTGGCAAAGAATTGACGCATCAACATTGGATACGTGGCAATAAAAGTACTGTCGAAGTGAAAAGTGATAATGTACAGGGCTCTGGTGAGCTAACATTAGCGCTAGAGTTTTTATTAGATCAGAACCATGTACTCAAAAGTGATGGTAAATGGCAATTAGCTAAAGTTGGCCTAAAAGATGTGTCTTTGCAAGAATCAAGCGCCTTAAACTTAACACTTAATAGTGGTTTATTATCAGGAAATGGTACTTTTTCATTACTTGATGACCAGCTTGATAGTAAAAACAACTTTAATCTAGATAACACTGAATATACAGGGACAGGGACTTCTCATTTAAGTACGTTATTTATTGATACGGTTCAGTCTTTGAAAGAATTAGCGTTAACGATTTCTGCTAAAGGTCAAATCACGGATCCTGAGTTGTTTGTTTCTTCTCCATTAGATAATCAGTTGAAAAAATCAATGGTTAAACAAGTTTCGAATAAATTAACAGGTTTCAAAACGGATGTTAAAGCAGGCTTAAATACCAAGTTAACTGAAGCTTTAGGTTTAAGTAGTGAAGGAGAACAATCTTTTGTTGATGTAGAGTCCTTGATTAATGATACGGATAAAGCACTTGATAACTTGATGAATTCTGATGTAGTGAAAGCCAAAAAGAAAGAGTTTGAAGATGAACAAAAGAAAAAGCTTGAAGACGAAGTGAAGAAAAAATTAGGCAAGTTTTTTGGTTAGGTTATACCTTGCCTTACATCATTGCTAACTGCATTGTAAGGCGCTAAATTTCTCCAGTTGAACGTTAATGAACAAACTTGAATTGAGTTCCAGCATAGCTTAAATAAAATGATGTGTTCCTTAATGAAAAAAAGCCTTATCTTAAATTTAAGTTAAGGCTTTTTATTTTCAGCATAAATAATAAATTGAAGTGCCAAGAGTGAAATGAGTGGCAATATTAACTTTGCCTACAGCGTTTATTATTAAGCTTTAATACCTAAACTGCTAAGGCCACCACTTTTTTTACCTTTACTATTGTAAGTCATTGATGAACGATTGTGGTTTTCAAGTAAAGAGTTTTTCATACGTTCTGCAGCAAGTGATGATTGTTGTATGATTAGGCCATTGACATGATTTTTGTTTTTACAGCGAATTAAAATGGCTTCAATTTCGCTTATGTTTTTCTGGTGAATACCCGAATCCACTTCCTTTTTAAACTCAGAGTCTTGAGCGTTTTTCTCATCAAGTGTTTGTATAGTTTGAAGTAAATTGCTTTTTTTCTCAGTTAAAGAAATTAAAGCTTCAGGATCTTGGTTCTGCAATACTTCTTTTTCTAAGACAAGCAGATCTTCAAGTTGTTGTAGGTTTTGTAATTGTTGAGCAATTATTTGCTCTGCTGCTAACGCGGTCATCACGTATAAACTCCTGTGATTAGGTTAACAGCGTACTATTAACCTAGTTTAAATTCGAAATTTGCTATGCTTGCGGCAAGCTTTTCAGGGTCAACTTTATATTCACCATTTGCAATTGCTTTCTTCAATTGGTCAATTTTTTTCTGATCAAGTGCCGGTGCGTCATTCGCTTTCTTTTGTAACTCATTAAGCTGCTTAGCTTGTGGTGTTAAAGAAACAGAATCTTTACCAGCAGATTTAACTTGTTCACTGCTAGCTGCATTTTGTGTGACTTGTTGTTTAACTTGTACTTGTTGATCAAGCTTTTGCTTTACCTGACTGTTATTTGACAAGTTATTGATATTTATAGCCATAATACTATCCTATAGATAACGGGTTTATATTCACTATCTTGTTATCGGCAGGCAGCCTAATAACTTAACAATTATTATAAATTAATTACGACTTTGTTGATAGCTGATACTCGGCCTGTTACCGTTCTTCCACTACTTTCATTTTTAACCCGTATTTGCTCGCCAATACCACCGTCTTTTAGTGCTATTCCTGCGGTTTTTATCATTAAGGTATCAGATTTTGCAATAATGGTTACGTGACTTCCTTTGCAAACAAAGCAAATATTTCTTTTTGTTAAAATAGCACCTCTGGATAACTTTCTTTTAGCTCTTGTGCCAATGACTATTATTGTGTCATCGAGAGTCTCGCCGCGAATGCTACGAGTATCTCTAAGTTCAATTATAACATTTGATTCATCAACTATACTGCCTTTGCTAATGACGCTTTTTGCAACAACTACGGGCACGACCATTTGAATTTTTGCTGGAATAAAAAGATACCATGGTGTTGGATCATTGCAATTTATTTTTACATTTACGTTTCTACCATTATGATTTTGAGGTATATTTGCCAATAAAGATGATAAACAAGGTTTAATGATAATTCTAGGATCTATAGAAGATACCGATACAGTCATTTTACCTTGTTCGGGCAATGGAATATTATTTTCTATAAATTTGACCACAAAATCTTGAATTTGCTCTCTGTTCATTGTTTGGCCAAAAGCTAAATCTGACAAAGACAGTGATATTAAGGAAATAACGATAAAAATCTTTAATTTACTCATAAATTTGTCAACTATTTGCTAGGGAAATTAAAATACTCGTCTATGCTTAATTTATGTATAAATTTAATAATATATAAAAGCTGGCGAATATGCATAAAACGTCAAAAAATTGAACGTTAAATATAATATTAGTAAGCACAATCAAGAAGTGTGCCTTTTTGTGAATTAAGTAATATGAGGTTTGTATGGCAGGAATTTTAGACTCAGTAAATCAACGAACTCAGTTGGTAGGGCAGAATAGACTTGAATTATTACTATTTCGCTTAGTAGGACCACAACTTTTTGGTATTAATGTTTTTAAAGTACGAGAAGTAATGCCTTGCCCACGTTTAACTACCTTACCGGGACAAGACTCTTTCATTAAAGGTGTTGCGCAAATTCGTGGACAAACCATTTCTGTAATTGACTTGAGCAAGTCAACAGGTGGACCTGCAATAATTCCTGATGAGAACTCCTTTGTTATTATTGCTGAGTATAATCGAAGCGTTCAAGGATTTTTAGTGGGTGGCGTCGAAAGAATTGTAACGTTAAGTTGGGCCGATGTTATGCCTCCTCCAGAAGGCGCTGGTAAATCAAGTTACTTAACTGCAGTGACTGAAATAGAAAAGAAAATGGTGTCTATTTTAGATGTAGAAAAAATTCTTAACGAAATTAGCCCTATTTCAACCGAGTTAAGTGAGTCTGTAGCAGACTCAACCGTTGGTGATAGTATTGGTGAGCGAGTTATTATGATTGCGGATGACTCAACTGTTGCTCGTAATCAGGTTAAACGAGCTTTAGAACCTTTAGGTTTAAATATGCTACTCGCTAAGAATGGCCAAGATGCATTAACTCAATTACTTGCATTGGCTGAAAATTGTAATTCATCGATTACTGAGAAAGTCGCTTTGCTTATATCTGATATTGAAATGCCTGAAATGGACGGTTATACGTTAACGGCTGAAATTAAAGGTAATGAACGTTTAAGAGCTATGCCTGTTATTTTACATACTTCACTTAGTGGTGTTTTTAATAATGCTATGGTTGAAAAAGTAGGCGCAGAAGATTTTATTCCAAAATTTCACCCTGATGAATTAGCAACAGCAGTCAAAAAATGGTTGAAGAAAGATGAAGTAGGTAACGGTATTAATTAAATATTTTATTGTTCAACCTACTCTATATACATTAAATTTTCATAATCATAATTTAAGGTAGAATATATAAGTGTCAGACCGGCAGCTTGATGATAGCAGTTATCATCAGTTTAGAATTTTTCTAGAGAAACAGTGTGGTATTGTTTTAGGTGAAAATAAACAATACCTAGTCAAAAGCCGTTTAGCGCCTTTGATGGCTAAATTTGATGTTGCCACTCTCGGTGATTTAGTCACTCGTACGCTAAGCCCTATGGAAAGGCAATTACGCGCTTCGGTAATCGATGCGATGACTACCAATGAAACATTGTGGTTTCGTGATGAATACCCGTTTGAGTTGTTAAAAAAACGACTACTTCCTGAATTCAAAAATCAAAGAACACCTTTGAAAATATGGTCTGCTGCAAGCTCTTCAGGCCAAGAACCATACTCTATCGCTATGGCTGTGACAGAATTTCAACAAAGCAATCCAGGTTCCTTTTCTGCTGGTGTTCAAATTATTGGCACTGATATCTCTAATACTATGCTAGAACACTGCAAGTATGGACATTATGACAGTTTAGCTTTGTCACGTGGCTTATCCCCTGAACGTAAAAGAATGTTTTTTGAAAATGGCGATAAAGGTATGTCAAAGGTTAAAGATTCAATTAAAAAAATGGTGAGCTTTAGACAACTAAATCTATTAAACAGTTATAGTTTAATGGGACGGTTTGATATTATTTTTTGCCGTAACGTATTGATTTACTTTGCTCCAGAGATTAAGAAACAAATAATTTCTCAATTTGAAGGGGCGCTAAACTCTAACAAATATTTATTTCTTGGTGCATCAGAATCACTTTCTGGTTTGAACCAAAATTTTGATATGGTTCGCTGTAATCCGGGTATAATTTACCAGAAAAAGAATTAATCTCCTCTGTAAACTCCCCTGTGGCATAAATATTGTATGGTTACTTTCATTGATTTGGAGGTAACACTATGGCTATTAATTTTCAACAAGCACTTGGCATTCATCCGCAAACACTTGCCGTTCGCGCTAAACGCGCAGAAGTCATTTCTAGTAATATTGCAAATGCTGATACACCTGGCTACAAAGCCAAGGATATGGATTTTACTGCTGCTCTAGCTCAAGCTTCTCAAAAACAACAATCAGGTATGAGCCGTACACACGCTAAACATTTTGATATTCGCAGTGAACTCAATAATGGCGTGCAGTATAGAACACCCGATCAACCAGATACTGGCGATGGTAATACGGTAGATGCACAAGTGGAACGAAACTTGTATCTAGAAAACTCAATGCAGTATCAAGCGAGTCTTCAATTTTTGACTGGCAGAATAAAAGGCTTGAAGAAAGCCATTACGGGACAATAAATATGAGTCTATTTAACGTATTTACTATATCAGGCACCGGTATGAGCGCTCAATCTGTGCGCTTAAATACTACTGCCAGTAATATCGCTAATGCCGATAGTGTTAGCAGTAGTGTCGATAAAACATATCGTGCACGGCATCCTGTTTTTGCCGCCGCAATGCAAAAAGCTGCCGCAGGACAAGAGGATTCTTCTGTAGGTGTACAGGTTTTAGGGGTTGTTGAAAGTAATAAACCTTTAACTGTTGAGCATAATCCAGCGCATCCAATGGCAGATAAAGATGGTTATATTTATAAACCAAACGTTAACGTGATTGAAGAAATGACTAATATGATTTCCGCTTCACGTTCATATCAAACCAACGTTCAGTTAGCGGAATCAGCAAAAAACATGCTGAATAAGACCCTGCAGCTTGGCAAATAACAACTAAAGGTGGAATGAATATGGAAACTATAAGTGGAACTAGTCCTTTAGATGGCCTTCGCTGGCAAAAGGAAGTTACTCCAGTAGCTGAAAATGACAATGGTATGTTAACGCAAGCAGATTTTTTTGCGCTGTTAACCAAAGAGCTTTCTCATCAAGACCCTACTAAACCGGTTGAAAACAATGAAATGATTTCTCAAATGACAGCGTTTTCAACAACTGATGGTGTTGCAACGCTAAATGAGCAATTTACATCATTTGCTTCATCAATGTCATCTAGCCAAGCCTTACAGGCATCTTCTTTAGTTGGGCGTAGCGTATTAGTGAACGACAACGTTTTTGGTATGGCTGAAGGTGAAGCGGTTAAAGGTAAAATGGTGACTGACAAACCGGCGAGTAATGTCAATATTTATGTTGAAAATACTGCAGGTGAACTTATTCAAACGGTACCTGTTGGCAGTGTTTCTGCTGGAGACTTTACCTTTAACTGGGATGGTAAAATGGCTAATGGGGAATCAGCTCCTGAAGGTGCATACCGTTTTAGAATTGCTGGTTTAGTTGATGGTGAAGCCTCAGAGTTGCAAGCGATGACTTATCGTAAAGTCGATAGCGTAACGTTAGCAGGTGCAGGTGGAAATATTTTACTAAATCTTAATGGTGGCAGTTCCATGGCGCTAGCAGATGTTGTGGAAGTATCAGAAGGTTAGTTTTAGTTGTTAATTAGAATAACGATGAATTTATACCACTGTTATTTCAATGAATCGTGAATACTCACAAAATTTAGAAATAATTAAGATAAACAGTTTTTATATGAGGTGCAATTATGTCATTTAATATAGCGTTGAGCGGATTGAATGCTGCTCAAAAAGATTTGGATGTTACATCAAATAACATCGCCAACGTTAATACCACTGGCTTTAAAGAGTCACGTGCGGAATTTGTAGATGTGTATGCGTCTTCTTTACTCGCTGCGGGTAAAACCAAAGTAGGGGACGGAGTTTTGACGGCAGATGTTGCCCAACAATTCCAACAAGGTAGTATTCAGTTTACAAATAATGCTTTGGATTTAGCGATAACGGGTAATGGTTTTTTTGCGACAGTTCCTGAACTTGACTCTTTAGAAACGTCTTATACTCGAGCCGGTCAATTTAAATTAAACGATAGCAATTTTGTTGTGAACTCGGGAGGCGGATTCTTGTTAGGCTTTCCCGTAAACTCAGATGGTTCATCATCATCGGTTAGTTTAAGTACCGCAGAGCCTGTTCTTATTCCTACGTCGTCGGGTGCACCGACGCCAACTAGTGAGGTTGATATCCGGATGAATTTACCCGCGGGTGATTCATATATTTCCGGAGCACCTGGTAACTTTGATAACGAAGATGCTTTAACCTATAACCATTCTACCTCGGTAACTACTTTCGATTCACTCGGTGATAGCCATATTATGACCTATTACTTTGTTAAAGAAGACCCTGCAGCAGCAGCTCCTTCTGGCAGTAATAAATGGTTAGTGTTCGCGGCAGTTGATAGTACTATGGTTGACTTAGCTGATCCTAATGGTGATTCTGCCACAGATTTACGCGTAGGTGGTTCTGTATCAGGTCCTACATCCGTTATTGGTGGCCGTTTAGAGTTTGACTCTTCAGGTGATTTTATATCTCAATCTCCAAATGCAGCATCAGGCGGCTTTATTACAGAAGCGTTGGGTAGTAGCATATTGTCAAATGGTGCAGATGATACTCAAACGATAGCAATTGACTTCAATTTGGATGCAACTGGTCCAAACTCTAATGAGCCTACACAGTTTGCGTCGAATTTCGAAGTGACCGCTTTAGAGCAGGATGGTTTAGCTGTTGGGCGCTTAACGGGTATTGATATTGGCGCTGATGGTTTAATTCGAGCGACATACAGTAACGGAACATCTGAACCTTTAGCACGTATTGCTTTAGTTAACTTTGCCAATGAGCAGGGGTTAACACAAATCGGAAATAGCTCTTGGAAAGAAAGTATAAGTTCAGGTGAAGCGCTTGCAGGTGAAGGTGGTTCAGGTACTTTCGGGACAATTAACTCTTCGGCATTAGAACAATCCAATGTAAATTTAACGGCTGAGTTGATTGATTTAATTTCAGCACAACGAAATTTCCAAGCTAACTCCCGTGCTTTAGAAGTTGATAATCAGTTGAATCAAACTATTTTACAAATTCGATAATTAACCGTCTGATATAATTATTTTTAATGTTATTAGTGTTTAATACCGTTAACTGAAAGAGATAAAACATGCTGAATGTTCTATCTCTTTTTTATGTTCAGGATGAACGGTCATGATTTTAGTTCCAGACAAATCATAAGTACCTACATCCATATAGGCAATGTCGTGATGCCACGGCAGCTCTTAGGCATCCATGCCTTCGCTGCATTAGTACTTCCATGCACGTCGATGGCAAGGAACGACGATGTTCAGAATGGCCCCTCATACTTAGTGTATTCTAATACATTATTATTCGTTGATATCAAAAATTTCCCGCGCTCCTATTTTCATTTGTTCTTTGTAATATTTCTTCTGGCACTGTTATTGCATTTCTCATTGTAAGATACAATTTTAGAGAACTGTTATGGACAAAATGCTTTATATCGCCATGAGCGGTGCGAAACAAAATATGCATGCGTTATCAGTTAATGCTAACAACCTTGCCAATGCTAAAACCACTGGTTTCAAGGCTGACATGGCACAAGCTCGTTCAATGCAAGCTTTTGGTGAAGGAATGCCTTCTCGCGTATTTGCTATGCTAGAAAAATCAAGCCAAAACTTTGACAGTGGCTCTTTAATGCAAACATCTCGTGATTTAGATTTAGCTATTCAAGGGCCAGGTTGGTTTGCTGTGCAAGCAGAAGACGGTACTGAAGGTTATACACGAAATGGCCAATTTAGAATGAATGAAGAAGGTGCTTTAGAAACTGCCGAAGGTGAATTGGTGATGGGAGAAGGTGGACCCTTATTTATTCCACTTCCTGTAAACAACATTCATATCAGCAAAGATGGAACCATTATGGTTCAGCCTGAAGGTGCACCGAGCTCTGTTCAAGAAGAGGTTGGTAGAATCAAAATGGTGAATCCTAGAGTACAAGAATTAACAAAAAGCTCTGATGGTTTGTTTCGTCGTAAAGATGGACTAAATGAGGCTGCAGACATCAATGTAAAAGTAGAAAACGGCATGCTTGAATCGAGTAACGTAAACCCTATCGGTGAAATGACTGCAATGATTTCTTTGCAACGCCAGTTTGAAATGCAATTAAAATTAATGAAAACCGCTGAAGAAATTGATGCCAGTTCAGCGTCTTTATTACGTGCTTTCTAATTTAAACAAATGATTTTTGAGGTGATTTATGAACCCAGCATTATGGATAAGTAAAACAGGGTTAGATGCGCAAAGTAAAGATATTGCGGTAATTTCTAATAACTTGGCTAACGCTAGTACCATCGGCTATAAAAAAAGTCGTGCGGTATTTGAGGATTTACTCTATCAAACGATTAATCAACCAGGTGGGCGTTCAGCGCAAGATACAGAGATGCCATCAGGATTAATGCTTGGTGCAGGTACAAAAGTGGTTGCTACACAAAAAATTCATACCCAAGGTGATATGCAAACCACTGATAACGCATTAGATTTAATGATACAAGGTGAAGGTTTTTTTGAAGTACAACTACCTGACGGAACATCATCTTATTCACGAAATGGTCAATTTACCATGGATGAAGAAGGCAACATGGTTACTCCAGGTGCAGGCTATTTAATTCAGCCACAAATAACCATTCCAGAAGATGCCTTGAGTATTATTGTTTCTCAAGACGGTGAAGTATCAGTAACCCTTCAAGGGCAGCCAGATCCTGCTGTTATTGGACAAATTAATACGGTTAATTTTGTCAATCCGACAGGTCTGCAACCGATCGGTCAAAACTTATATATTGAAACCGCAGTAAGTGGTGCACCCCAAGAAGGAGTTCCCGGGTTAGAAGGTTTTGGCATGATAGTACAAGGGGCACTTGAAACCTCTAACGTAAATACAACAGAAGAATTAGTCAACTTGATTGAAAGCCAACGTGTATATGAAATGAATTCAAAAGTTATTTCGGCTGTTGATCAAATGCTTAGTTACATTAATCAGCAGTTATAACGATTAAGGATCTACTTATGAAAACGGCCTTAGTATTAATTATTAGTTTTTTAGCAATAAGCGGATGTGCCAGTATCGAGCAGGCTAAAACCCTACCAGATGATCCAGACTTTGCCCCTATTTTACCTGAAATGGAAGAAACATCGATCATTCCAACGGGGTCATTATTTAAAGTGAATTACGTGAATAATATTTATTCAGATTCGAAGGCACATCGTATTGGCGACATTATTTCAGTTATTTTGAGTGAAAGTACTCAAGCCCAAAAGAATGCTAAAACTGAGTTGTCAAAGGAAAACAGCGCAACATTAGATCCTATTATTGGTTTAGGCGGTGCAGCGGTTAACTTTAAAAGTAACCCAATTCAATTTGGCTTTAACCAAGGTTCTGATTTTAGTGGTGATTCTAAGGCTAATCAAGGTAATAGCTTGGACGGTAATATATCGGTTCACGTTTTACGCGTTTTACCCAACGGAAACTTGATGATCCGTGGTGAAAAATGGATGAGCTTAAATAATGGTGATGAGTATATACGTTTAACCGGTGTTATTCGCGCCCAAGATATCGGTTCAGATAATACAATAATTTCCAGTAAAATTGCTAATGCACGTATTCAGTATGCAGGTACAGGCACTTTTGCTGATATGCAAGAGCAAGGTTGGTTATCAAGTTTCTTTAGTAGTTCTTGGTGGCCGCTTTAGTCTTTATTCAATTTAGCATTTATTCATTACAGATTTTCAATAGGTATTACTATGAATACTTTTTTCACAAGCATTAAAGTGTCGATATTCATCCTTACGTTTTTGATGAGTTCTTCAAGTCATGCTCAACGTATTAAAGATTTAGCCGATGTAGCTGGCGTTCGCAGTAACCAGCTAATAGGGTATGGTTTAGTCGTTGGTCTACCAGGAACCGGCGAGCAAAGCCCATTTACGGAACAAAGCTTTAAAACGATGTTAAGTAATTTTGGTATTACTATGCCATCGAATTTAAAGCCCAAAATTAAAAATGTAGCTGCAGTTGCCGTTCATGCAGAATTACCCGCTTTTGCAAAACCAGGGCAAAGAATTGATATTACTGTTTCTTCAATGGGCAGTGCGCAAAGTTTACGCGGTGGTACCTTAGTGCAAACTATTCTTATGGGTATTGATGGTAATGCTTACGCTGTAGGTCAAGGAAGCTTAGTTGTAAGTGGCTTAGGAGCAGAGGGTTTAGATGGTTCAAAAGTTATTGTCAACACGCCAACGGTTGGTCGTATAGCAAATGGTGCCACAGTTGAACGTGAAGTTACTTCACCGTTTACTACAGGTGATTATATTACTTTTAACCTGCGAGACTCTGATTTCAGTAGTGCGAGAAGTTTGGAAAGAGTCATTAATAGTGAGTTTGCCAATATTAATGATCCCGCAACGTTTATCGCCCGAGCGATAGATGCTACTTCTATACAGGTTAATGCACCAAGAGACGCAAGCCAGCGTGTTAGTTTTCTCGCGGCATTAGAAAATTTAGAATTCGAGCCATCACGGCCTGCTGCAAAAGTTATTGTTAATTCACGCACGGGTACGATTGTTATTGGCTCTGATGTGCGTTTGTTACCAGCAGCAATAACACATGGCGGTATTACCGTTACTATTAACGAAACACAAGATGTATCACAACCTAATGCTTTTTCAGAAGGTGAAACCGTTGCGACAACCCAATCAATAGTGAATGTGAACCAAGACGATAACCGGATGTTTGTTTTTAATCCTGGCGTAAGTTTAGATACACTTGTTCGAGCTATTAATGAAATTGGCGCTGGTCCTGGCGATGTAATGGCAATATTAGAAGCCTTATCACAAGCTGGTGCTTTACGTGGAGAATTGATCATTATTTAATGATTAATAATGCTTATGACTTCACCGACTAATTCTTCATTATCTTCATTTACACCGCTAGCATCTGTGACGGCTAGTTCTCAAAACTCATTAGACATCAATGGTTTGAATTCTATTCGCCAACAGTCTAAAGAGACTGATAAAGCATCAAAGGATGCTGCGTTGAATACTGCAGCCAAGCAATTTGAAGCGATTTTTATGCAAATGCTAATGAAAAGCATGCGTAAAGCACAGGAAGTTTTAGAATCAGATAGTCCATTTAATTCCGAAAGTACTAAATTTTATCGTGATATGCACGATCAACAAATGTCATTAGAATTATCTAATAATGGTTCATTGGGGCTATCAGATTTAATTGTTAGGCAATTAGGTGGAGACACTGAAAGTTTTACATCACAGTCATTCTTACGAAGTGATACTCGATTCAGCAAAAGTAATGGTTTGTTGAATGAAGAGGAGAATAAAGGTAAATCAATCGCTCAAGAAGGGATCCTTATTTCAACCGAGGATCGTCAAACTAATGACTCGAGTGATCATTCAACAAATAGTCAGAATCCATTATTTAGTATGCCTCAAAGAGCGCCTTCTATCTCAAAAAATGACCACGTACAAAATGAAAAATTATCAATTTATGAAACCCTTGCCCTGCAAGAACCTCAGTATACAGCCCCTAAAGATTTTGTGACGGCATTAACAGATGATGCGAAACGAGTAGAAGAAAAACTAAATATTCCATTCGAAGTTGTTATTGCTCAGGCTGCGTTAGAAACAGGCTGGGGGCAAAAGATCATTAAAACTGAAAATGGACAAAGCTCTAATAACTTATTCAACATCAAAGCTGATAAACGTTGGGATGGCGAGAAAACAAATAAAGAAACACTTGAATTTGAACAAGGCGCCATGGTTAAAAAACGCGAACCATTTAGGGTTTATGAAAGTATTGGCGATAGCGTTAATGATTACATTAAGTTCCTTTCAAATAGTGAACGTTATAAAGATGCATTAGAAAAGCCTGACGATGTGGAACACTTCCTGCATAACCTACAGAGTGCTGGTTATGCGACGGATCCCAAATACGCAGAAAAGATAAAGGGAACACTAAAAACCGTAACCAGCTTACTGAATTAGTAAATATGTAAATAGGTAACTCAGGATTATATGTTTTGAGTTTTGGTTAGGTTAGGAGTGCAGTCATGTCGGTTAGCTTATATAACACAGGCGTTAGTGGTTTACTTGCCGCACAGCAACAGCTGGCGACAACAAGTAACAATATCGCTAATGTAAATACTGAAGGCTATAATCGACAACGCGCAGAGCAAAACGCATCAGTTGGACTATACAGTGGTGGCAACTTTGTTGGCTCAGGTACTTATGTTCAAGATATTTCTCGCATCTACAATCAATTTACTTATAAAGAACAACTTAATAATCAAAGCAATTTAGGCAATGCAGACACCTTACACAAAGATTTAGATCAGCTTAACGAAATTATGTCTTTTTCGGGGGAAGCGCTTAATAGCTCTATCGATAAATTTTATCAAACAATGAACAGTATTGCTGATAATCCAAATGATTTAGGTCTTCGAAGCATTGCTTTAAATCAAGCTAGCGTTCTAGCCAGCGATTTTAATACCTTAAATGATAACTTCGACCAATTACAAAAATCGGTCAATGGTGAGATCGTACAAATTGCGGATAAAATATCGCAAATATCTGTTGAGCTGGCAAACATAAACGAGCAAATTTTACAAAATCAAGATTTAACCTTACACGGTCAACCCAATGGTTTACTTGATAAGCGCGATCAGCTTGTTGGCGAACTCGGCGAGTACACTTCTGTTAATACTATTGTTGATGATAATGGTGTAATGACCGTAATGATTGGCAGTGGTGCGACTTTAGTTGCAGGTATAACCCCTTTATCAGTGAATGTTGCATCAGGTGACCCCGATTCTACTGCTACCGAACTTAGAATTGTAGGTCCCAATAGCTCTGTAGCTCTCAATGGCGCGGTTCTTGGTGGTTCTTTAGCGGCAAAGTTTGAAATCAGAGACGAGCATTTATCGCAATTAAGACGAGAAGTTGATCGTATGGCAATGGCTGTTTCAGAGACATTGAATCAGTCACAATCTGGAGGGTTAGATTTAAATGCTCAACAAGGATTGGATATATTTACAGATATAAACACTGAAGCATTACAACAAGGGCGCGTTCTCACTCCTACATCTAACCTTGGTGATTTGGAAGCAAGCATCAATATTACAGACATTACTAAAGTCCCAACCGATGAATTCGAAATACGTTTTGATGGCACCGATTACATCATGACGAATATGAATGACGGTAGTTTACAAAACCTTGGCGCACCAGGTTCAGGTACTTATACACCGTCTAATCCTGATTATGGTTTTGAATTTACTGAATTGTCAGGAACACCCACTAGCGATGACAGCTTCATTATAAAGCCCACTAAAAACAGTGCATCATTAATGTCAGTGACATTAACCGATGGTAAAGGTATCGCTGCTAGTACGTCTATAGGTGTTGATGTTTCGAGTAACAATGTCAGTGACGGAAAAGTGAGTATTACCAATGTTACAGATCCAGAGGCTGCAAGGACATACGCTGATACAACTAATTCAGGTTTATTAGTCGATGTTTATGAAAGCTCCACAGGTGTTTTTTCTTATCGTGTTTATGATGCAGATTCATCATCTCCACCACCAACACCGCCATCTGTTGTTGGTGCACTTGCTTCAGGTACCTTTTTATCAGGCAATAGTGCATTGATTGATATGCCACCATCTCCTTCAAGCACCGCTTTTCAAATTGAAATAACAGGTCAACCTTCAGGCCAAGGAGCGTTGGCGCCTGAAGAGTTTACCATCAGCGATGCATTTGGTTTAGGTAATGGAGGAAATGCTACGTTTATGGCACTGACTCAAGAAGAAGGGATCATTAATGATGGAGGTGAAACCTTCAGTCAAAGTTTGGCTATCTCAACATCTGATGTCGGTGCAAAAGCAAGTTCAGCAGAATTAGTCTCTGACACTGCAGAAGCTTTACATACTCAAGCTTATAACCGTAATCAACAAATATCTGGTGTGAATTTGGATGAAGAAGCCGCAAATTTGATGCGATTTCAACAAGCTTATCAAGCATCATCACGAATCATCTCAATTGCTAATACTATTTTCGATACCTTGCTACAAGCGTCTAGGTAGGAGTTATACATGCGTGTATCTACAGCTCAGTTCTATTTTCAAAGTACTCAAGAAATCACTAATAAGTCATCTGAAGTGAATGATCAGGTAGGTTATATTTCCAGCGGTAAACGTATTTTGACCGCAAAGGATGATGCAGTGGCTTACGGCACATTAGCAGGCTACAAAGAAGGTTTGCAAAATATTGAAAAATACGAACGCAATATCACTCAAGCTGAAAGTCGTAATAGCTTGCAAGAAGTTTCCTTTTCAAACGCTGATGGTATATTGCAAAAATTGAAGCAGCTGTTTGTTCAGGCCAACAACGGTAGTTTGTCTAGTGAAGATTTGTATTCTTTATCTGAGCTAGTAGGTAACAGTCAACAAGAGTTACTGAACATCGCTAACACGAAAGATGAAACTGGCGGCTATATTTTTTCAGGCTTTCAGGTTGATACCGAACCCTTTGTGATCCAACCAGATAATTCTGTTGATTATCAAGGTGACACGGGTATTCGAGAGCTCCAAATTGCTAAAAATGTGATGGTTGAATTGAATCAAACAGGCGATGCAGCATTTCAAAATGTGAATAATGCTATTGGAGACTTTACTCCTTCTTATATAACAAATACTTCAGGAATTAATGTAGCAAATGCAGTTATTGCTGATCCAAGTAGCTTCGATAGTTTGAGTTTTCCACCAGAATATACGTTTAGTTTTACGGCACCAAGCGATTTAACCGTTACAGATAGTAATGGTACTGCCGTTTATCCAACGACTACTTATACTGCTGGGCAAACAATTGCCTTTAATGGTGTTGAAGTACAAATAAGCGGCAACCCTTTGCCCGGTGATCAACTTATATTAGCACAAGAAGAAAACATCAGTATTTTTGACACCATTAAATCAGCCATTGATTGGATGAATGTGGGTACGTCGTCAGCAACGCCAGAACAACACCAAGTTGATCATGAAGAGATCCTTAATCAACTGAGTAGTGCGCTTAATCATATGACCATTCGTCAAACTGATGCCGGTGTACGTGGTAATCTTATTGATCACCAGAAGACTAGTCACTTAGATGCTGAATTGGTTATGTCCAAAGGAAAATCAAATATTGAAGATTTAGACTATGCCAAAGCAATTTCAAAATTTGAACAGTCACAAGTCGCATTACAGGCGGCTCAACAAGTTTTTGTGAAAATAAAAGACTTATCTTTATTTAATTATATTTAAAAATAACATTTGGCATGCAATATGCTCTTATATTCATGTGTCAAAAATTATACACTGTGGTTCCATCGATATGTTGTTATCAGCAAAGAACCACTACCTAACATTAGGAGATGATAGCAATGGCTTTAGTCGTAAATAGTAATATAGCATCGCTGAATTCACAGCGTGCATTAAGTAACTCTACAAATGCTCTTTCAACTAACTTTGAGCGTTTATCTTCAGGTAAGCGAATCAATAGTGCGAAAGATGATGCCGCGGGTTTACAAATATCTAATCGTTTAACCGCGCAAATTAACGGTTTAAACCAAGCAACACGAAATGCGAATGACGGTATATCTTTATCGCAAACTGCTGAAGGTGCATTAGACGAGTTTACTAACGCATTACAGCGTATGAGAACATTGTCTGTACAATCAGCGAATGGATCAAACAGTAGCTCTGATAGATCCGCGTTAGATTCAGAATTTCAAGAACTTGCAAATGAGCTAACGAGGATTTCAGATCAAGCGAGTTTTGCAGGTGAGAACTTGTTGAACGGTGCTTACGTAGGTAAAGACTTTCAAATCGGCGCTGATGGAGGACAAACAATACGTTTATCCATTCCGCAAGATTTTGCGGCTTCGGCTATTATCAGTACACCTACAGTCTCTACCGCTGCTCAAGCATCAACAGCCATTGGTTTAATTGATACCGCATTAGGTACCGTTAACAGTACACGTGCAGATCTTGGTGCAAAACAAAATCGCTTTAGTTCCGTTATACGAAGTAACGATAATACTGCGCAAAACCTATCAGCGTCACGTTCACGTGTTATGGATACCGATTATGCCGCAGAAAGTGCTGCATTAGCGAAAAGTTCAGTACTGCAACAAGCATCAAGTTCAATGCTAGCGCAAGCCAATCAACAGCCTCAAATTGCACTGTCGTTATTACAATAACGTTAATCATTTTATTCAAAGTACAAAAGCCCTTTTAGGGCTTTTTTTTTGTCTGTAAATTAACATTTTATGATTATAGAGTTTTTATGAAATTCTAAATGTAACGATGATTTTATACTGGAATATAATATCTAAAATATCATTACGAATTTCAGCTGTAAAAATTACTAATAATTCAAACTCTTAGTGTTTTTTTTGTATCTTTACTTAATAAAGTTTTAAAAAAGCTTAAAGTTTTTTTAATCATGTCCGATAAAGTTTGCAGGAAGCATTGAGAACACAATTAATTGCTTCGTCTTATTATCTTTTTGTAGGGTGTTATACCCAGGAGTTTTAAAATGGCTTTAGTAGTTAATAGTAATGTTCAATCATTAAACTCACAACGTCAGTTGTCTAGTTCAACAAATGATTTAGCGGGTAATTTCGAGCGTTTATCTTCGGGTAAAAGAATTAATAGTGCTAAAGATGATGCTGCTGGATTACAGATTTCAAGTCGTTTAACGTCGCAGATTAATGGTTTAAATCAAGCATCACGAAATGCAAATGATGGTATCTCATTAGCACAAACCGCTGAGGGTGCATTAGATGAATATACTAACAACCTTCAACGTATGCGTACATTAGCGGTTCAATCAGCTAACGGTTCAAATAGTGATGCAGATAGAACAGCACTAAATGCTGAATTCAGTGAATTAGAGCTTGAATTAACACGTATATCAGAACAAACGACTTTTGCAGGTGAAGAACTTCTTGATGCATCGTTTATCGCTAAAGACTTTCAGATTGGTGCGGATGGTGGTCAAACTATCACTGTATCAATTGGTCAAGATTTTGGAGCAGCATCGATGTTAGGGTCTACAAATGTGACCATTTCTTCAAATACAGGAGCGTCGGCTGCAATTAGTCAAGTTGATGATGCTTTAATTCTTGTGAACACCACTCGAGCTGACTTAGGTGCAAAACAAAATCGTTTTTCTTCGGTTATTCGTAGTAATGATAACACCGCGCAAAACTTATCAGCGTCACGTTCACGTGTACTTGATACTGACTATGCTGCAGAAAGTGCTGCATTAGCAAAAAGTTCAGTATTGCAACAGGCATCAAGTTCAATGCTTGCACAAGCAAATCAACAGCCGCAAATAGCATTGTCATTATTATAGTTTTTGATTACAGGCTTTATTCATAGAGGGATAAAGCCAATCGGAAAAATAATGAATAAAATTACTAAAGTAATTGTTCTTTCTTCCGATACTGTATTTAAGAGAATTAAATTTATATATTAATAGGGTAATTTTTACCCGGGAGTATTCAAATGGCTTTAGTAGTTAATAGTAATGTTCAATCTTTGAATTCACAACGTCAGTTGTCTAGTTCAACGAATGACTTAGCGGGTAATTTCGAGCGTTTATCTTCGGGTAAAAGAATTAATAGTGCTAAAGATGATGCCGCTGGCTTGCAAATTTCAAGTCGTTTAACATCACAAATTAATGGTTTGAACCAAGCTTCACGAAATGCAAACGATGGTATTTCATTAGCGCAAACGGCTGAGGGGGCATTAGACGAATATACTAATAACCTTCAACGTATGAGAACATTAGCGGTTCAATCAGCTAACGGTTCAAATAGTGATGCTGACAGAACAGCACTGAATGCTGAATTCAGTGAATTAGAGCTTGAATTAACGCGTATTTCAGATCAAACAACATTTGCTGGTGAAAGCCTTCTTAATGCTACGTTTACTGGCAAGGACTTTCAAATCGGTGCTGATGGCGGCCAAACCATTACGGTTTCTATTAGTCAAGATTTTAACGCTTCTGCGATGCTAAGTGGAGCAGCGACAATATCATCAGATACAGGCGCATCTACAGCCATAGGGCAAGTTGACGCCGCTTTAGTACTAGTGAACACGACTCGTGCTGACTTAGGTGCGAAACAAAATCGTTTCTCATCTGTTATTCGTAGTAATGACAACACCGCGCAAAACTTATCAGCGTCACGTTCACGTGTACTTGACACTGACTATGCAGCAGAAAGTGCGGCATTAGCAAAAAGCTCAGTGTTACAACAGGCATCAAGTTCAATGCTTGCTCAAGCAAACCAACAGCCACAAATAGCATTGTCATTATTATAATATTTGATAACAGGTTTTATTCATTGATGAATAAAACCTGTCGGAAAAGTAAACAAACAATTAATTAAAAAGCTAAAGTAATTTTGTTTTCTTCCGATAAGATATTTATAAGTTATAAATTTATATATTAATAGGGTAATATTTACCCGGGAGTATTCAGATGGCTTTAGTAGTTAATAGCAATATTCAATCTTTGAATTCACAACGTCAGTTGTCTAGCTCGACGAATGATTTAGCGGGTAATTTTGAACGTTTATCTTCAGGTAAAAGAATTAATAGCGCTAAAGATGATGCCGCTGGCTTGCAAATTTCAAGTCGTTTAACATCACAAATTAATGGTTTGAACCAAGCTTCACGAAATGCAAACGATGGTATTTCATTAGCGCAAACGGCTGAGGGTGCATTAGACGAATATACTAACAACCTTCAACGTATGCGTACTTTAGCTGTTCAATCAGCTAACGGATCTAACAGTAATGCGGATAGAACTGCACTTGACGCAGAATTTAGCGAGTTAGAGCTTGAATTAACGCGTATTTCAGACCAAACCACCTTTGCAGGTGAAGAGCTTCTTGATGCATCGTTTGTCGCTAAAGATTTTCAGATTGGTGCAGATGGCGGCCAAACGATTACTGTTTCTATTGGACAAAATTTTGATGCTGCGACTATGTTAAGTGGAGCTGCAACAATTTCATCAAATACCGGAGCATCAACAGCGATAGCTCAAGTAGATGCTGCTTTAGTGAGAGTTAACACTACCCGTGCTGACTTAGGTGCAAAACAAAATCGTTTTGCATCCGTGATTCGTAGTAATGATAATACCGCACAAAACTTATCAGCTTCACGTTCACGAGTGCTTGATACAGACTATGCAGCAGAAAGTGCCGCATTAGCGAAAAGCTCAGTGTTACAACAGGCATCAAGTTCAATGCTTGCTCAAGCAAACCAGCAGCCACAAATAGCATTGTCATTATTATAGACGTTGATTTGTAGCGACAAAATAATGACACTCAATACTTGAGTGTCATTTTGGTTTTAGGGATTAAATGTTTGGAGGTGTACGATGTCAATAAATGCTTTTAAAAACAATCAGGTAGTTTCACTAGATGATTTGACTTCATCAGGTAATACTTCTAAGCAACAAACAAACGCTATTGATAAAGATTTAACCAAAGCTATTGCATTAGAAAAAATTACGGCAGTTGAAGTCAAAAAATCTGAAGAATTATCAAAAAAATTAGAAGTTGATCAAGAGCAATTGAATAAAGACAAGTTAGCGCAAGAAACTGAGTCTTTAGATCAATCGGTTAATGTATCTGATGCAATGAAAACCATTTCAGAATTTATTAATATGCCGGTTCGTACGGTAAACTTTACTCAAGATGATGGTTCTGAAAAAACAGTAATCAAAATTTTTGATTCTGAAAGTAATGAATTGATAAAACAGTTTCCATCAGAAGAGATTCTTTCTATTGCTCAGCGTATAATTGATTTGCAACAAGATATAAGCCAAAAAACTGGTATACTTCTTGATGAAAATATCTAATTAGGCCTCTTTATTTAGAGGCAAATGTATTTGAGGTGACAGTGTTATGAATATTACACAAGCTGGTATAGGTTCAGGCTTAGATTTAGAATCATTAATTGAAGCTTTCGTTACGGCAGAATCTGTCCCAACAGAAATACGTTTACAAGAAAAAGAAGACCGTATAAATACCGAACTATCTGGGATCGGTAGTTTTAAATCCGCCTTATCTACTTTTCAAACTGCTGCAGAAAAACTTTCATCAGCTGATGATTTCTATGAACAAACAGTTGATGTAAGTAATGACGATATTTCAGTTACCACAAACGGTTTTGCCACTAATGGCTCATTTTCCATTGAAGTTATGCAACTTGCTGAAGCGACTCGACTTCAAACGTCAGACTTTACTGACTCATCTACAACTGTTGGCGATGGCTCTTTAACGTTCACTTCAGCGAATGGTGACACCTTTGATGTTGCTATTGATGCTGCAGATGACCTTTCAGCTATACGCGATAAAATCAACGAAGAATCTACCAATTTCGGTGTCAACGTTACGCTGGTAAATCACGATGGCGGTACATACTTAAGCTATAGTTCATCTGAAACTGGAACCGATAATGCACTAACGGTTACCACCGCTGATACGGCACTAGATAATTTAGCCACCACGACAGAAACTAACGCTGCACAAAATGGAATTATTGAAATTGATGGGAATGTCGTTTCTAGTTCAACCAATGAATTTAAAAATAGCATTGAAGATGTCACTATTGTTGCGAATCAAGTGACAGCTTCAGGTGCTGCAACATTAGATATTGCGCAAGATACAAGTGTCGCTTCTACATTAATAAATGAATTTGTGGCGGGTTATAATGCGATGGTAGAAAACCTCATTGGCTTAGGGGCTCCAGTTCAAGGACGTTTAGCCTTTGACCCTGAAGTTAGGTCAATGAAAAGCCAACTAAGTAATATTGTTACCAATACTGTATCTTCAATTTCTGGTGATTTTAACTCTTTGGGTAGTATGGGGATTTTAGTCAATGCAGAAGGGAAATTAGAAATATCCGTAACGGGCATTGGCACTTTAGACTCAGGTGCAGATCAGCTAAATGATGCAATCACAAATAATCTTGATGAAGTTGGAGCGATTTTTGCTACTAGTGATGGAGTTATCAGTCAAATAACAGATTTAATCGATAGTTATAACGATTCTGACGGTTCTTTGACACAAAGACAAACGGCACTAAATGTAGATTTAACGGGTATAAGTGAAGATTATGAAACATTAGAAACGAGATTAAGGAGTTACGAAGAAACTTTACGTAGCCGGTTCTCTTTTCTTGATTCAACAGTAGCAGGTTTTAATGCAACCTCTAGTTTTTTAACGTCCGCACTTGCCCCGATAGAGAAAGATTAATTAGTTAGCTCTACTTCAAGAACGTAGGAGAAATTTATGAGACAGAATTTAAAAGCATATAAAAAAGTAAATATTGAAAGTACTATAATGAGCTCGGAACCACATCAAATTATTCTAATGATGTTTGATGGTGCACTGCAAAGTTTAGCTATTTCAAAGGGCGCTATCGAGCGTAAAGACTTTGAATTGAAGTCTCAAACAGTCACTAAATTTATGAATATTATCTCTGCATTGAGAAATTCATTAGATTTTGATGCCGAACCTGTAGTGTCTAAACGTTTTGACGATTTATACATTTATTGTATAGATGTAATAAATCAGGTGAGCCTCTCAATGGATGGGAGTCGCATAGATGAAATTATTGAATTACTTAAGCCATTAAGAAATGCATGGTTTGAAATGCCTGAAGCTTCAAAGCAAGAAGGGCATGATTTACTTAGAGAAAAAAATAAATTAGCTAAAGGTGCTTAACTTTGACAGTTGAGCAGTTATTTGGAACCATTAATGAGCTTTCAACCAAGGTAGAGAAATTACTTGAAAGTGAAAATGAAGCCGAGTGTGAGTCGCTGTTGGTTCAGCGTCATGCATTGCTTGAGCAGTTAGCTGAAAGCGTTGCTAAGTTAACTGAAATATCCCCCTCTACTGTTCTTTCATCTCAATACCGCGAATTTCTAATAAGTATTCAAAAAAGGGATGCTTTGTCCATTAAATTTGCTATAAAACAAAGAGATGATATTCTCGACAAGCGAAAAAAACAAGAAAAGGGCAAAAAAGCAATTAAAGCTTATCAAAAGTCACTGCTGTAAATCCTATTTTCGTTTAAACTTCTCATTGCATCTGTATGTTTTAGCATTAATAAATAGAAGGTTCTGATGAATAATAATAAGGTACTTGTTACAGGAGCTGACGGTTTTATAGGCTCTCACCTGGTCGAATTACTCGTGGCTAAAGGCTATAAAGTAAAAGCTTTAGCGCAATATAATTCATTTAATCATTGGGGTTGGTTGGAAGACATCAGTTGTAAAGATCAAGTAGAGATCATTTGCGGTGATATTCGAGATCCTCACTTCTGCCGTCATATAACAAAAAATGTTGATATGATTTTTCATCTGGCAGCACTTATTGCCATTCCATATTCTTATATCGCACCTGAGTCGTACGTTTCAACAAATGTAACAGGTACGCTAAATATATGCCAAGCCGCACTAGATAATAATGTGAGTCGAATTATTCACACATCAACAAGTGAGGTCTATGGAACAGCACAGTACGTGCCCATCGACGAAAAGCATCCACTGCAAGCTCAATCACCTTACAGCGCCTCTAAGATTGGAGCCGATGCAATGGCAATGAGTTATTTTAATGCCTTCGATTTACCTTTGACTATTGCACGACCTTTTAATACATATGGGCCGCGGCAATCAGCCCGAGCAGTCATTCCTACCATTATTAGTCAGATAGCTAATGGTGAAAAGCAAATTAAACTGGGTGATGTTAGCCCGACACGTGATTTTAATTATGTAGAAGACACATGTTGCGGGTTTCTTGCATTAGCAGAACATCAATCATGTGTTGGAGAAACAATAAATATAGGTTCAAATTTTGAAATAAGTGTTGGAGATACTTTGCGCTTAATTAAAGAAATTATGGGGAGTGATGTTGAGTTTATTTTAGATGAACAACGTATACGTCCTGAAAAGTCAGAAGTGAACCGTTTATGGTGTGACAATGCCAAAATGAACAAATTGACTGATTTTACGCCTCAATATGATTTGAAAACCGGATTAACTAAAACGATTGATTGGTTTGTTAACCCAGAACATTTGAAAAAATATAAACACAATATTTATAACGTATAGTTCGGTTCATTATTAAAGGAAAAGTGATGAAAAAAATTGCAGTATTTACCGGCACACGTGCAGAGTATGGTTTACTTTATTGGATATTAAAGGGACTTCGTGACGCTGATAATGTTGACCTGCAATTACTTGTCGGTGGTAGCCATTTGTCCCATGAATTTGGACACACTATAGACAATATTGAAAAAGACGGTTTTCTTGTTACTGAACGTTTAGATTTTTTACTTTCATCAGACTCATCACTAGCCATAAGTAAATCCTTAGCATTAGCGGTAATTGCTGGTGCTGATTGTATGGAAAGATTACAACCAGATTTATTAGTTTTATTAGGAGATAGATATGAATGTTTAGCGCTTGCACAATGTGCCATGCTAACCAACATTCCGATCGCACATATTCATGGTGGAGAAAAGACAGAAGGTGCAGTTGATGATGTTATCAGACATGCGATTAGCAAAATGTCTCACCTGCATTTCACAGCAACGAAAACATATCAAAATAGAGTTATCCAATTAGGAGAGCACCCAAGTAGGGTTTTTGATTCTGGCGCCCCAGGGTTAGATAATATAGATAAGCTTCCGTTACTGTCAAAGAAGCAATTAGCTGATGTTATAGAGTTCCCTCAATTAGATGCGTATTTTTTGATCACTTATCATCCCGTCACATTATCTTCAAATGAAGCAAAACTTGCATTAGACAATCTATTAAGCGTTTTAGCTGAATATCCAAACTATCAAGTTCTCATTACCTTTCCAAATGCTGATACAAATGGGCGTCAACTGATTGATGTGCTGAAAACATTTGTATCCAAATATACAGAACGGACCAAACTATTTGAATCTATGGGACAACTCAATTATTTATCCGCAATGAAGCATGCTTCTTTAGTTATTGGCAATTCATCAAGTGGAATAATCGAAGCACCATCATTTCAAGTACCTACAGTTAATATAGGGGACAGGCAAAAAGGGCGTGTTTGTGCTGATTCAGTTTTTCATTGTGGCGAATCAGTTGAATCTATTTCTAAATCGATAAAAATGGCCCTCCAACAGGAACCTTTACATGTTGTAAATCCTTACGGAAGAGGAGGAGCATCAGAAAGAATTGTTGAAAAATTAATGACAGTTAACATTGATTCATTGCTTGAAAAATCTTTCTACGACATTGATATTAATGTAAACGACTAAAATCCATTGTAATCAAAACCAATAATAAATTGTGGTAAGGACATATATGATTTCAACATTAATCATCGCTGAAGCAGGTGTAAATCATAATGGTAGTGAAGAGCTTGCGATAAAGTTGGTTGACGCTGCTATTGATGCCGGCGTAGATATTATTAAATTCCAAACGTTCAAGGCAGATGAGCTTGTTACCTCTGAAGCTAAGCAAGCGGATTATCAAATAAAAAACACCGAAAAAAAAGAGTCACAATGGTCTATGCTGAAAGGCTTAGAACTTAGTTTTGACAGCCACATGTCGATAAAAAAATATTGTGACAGTAGAAATATCGAATATTTATCAACGGCGTTTGACTCATTGAGCTTAAAGTTCCTTACTGAAACCATGAACCTAACTCGGCTAAAAATCCCATCAGGCGAAATCACTAACGCACCTTTTGTTCTTGAACATGCACTTACAGGGTGTGACATCATTTTATCTACGGGTATGTCGACACTTCCTGAAATTGAGTTTGCGTTGGCTGTTATTGCTTATGGGCTAATCAATAGAACTGAAAAATTAGCTCCAAGTCGTGATGCTTTTTTTCAAGCTTATAAATCAAAGGAAGGACAAAAGCAGCTTAAGGAAAAAGTAACATTATTGCATTGTACAACCGAATATCCTGCACCTTTTAACCAAGTGAATTTAAAAGCTATGGATCTTATGGCTGACACTTTTGATTTACCCATCGGTTACTCAGATCATACCGCTGGTATATCGATCTCGTTAGCTGCGGTTGCACGTGAAGCTTGTGTGATTGAGAAACACTTTACCTTAGACCGAAATATGCAAGGGCCAGATCACAAAGCTTCTATAGAACCTGACGAATTAAAGGCCCTCGTTGCAGGGATTAGAGAAGTAGAGGTTTCGTTAGGCAAAGCAGTCAAAATCGCAAGTTCCTGTGAGGAGAAAAATAAAGCCATCGCACGTAAAAGTATTATTGCCAAAGAAGATATACGTAAAGGTGAACTGTTAACGGAAAACAACTTGATGATAAAAAGGCCAGGGACAGGAATACCTCCAAATCAATATTATGAAATACTCGGCAGTAAAGCCTTAGATAACTTTAAGCCTGAACAGCTTATTCGAATTGAGTCGGTGTAAAGTGGTTTAATTATTGCAATTAAAAAATTAATTCTTGTATATTAGCATTCGGTTACTTGGAAGATAATTTATGTGTCAAAATTGGGAAAGTATATTAATTCAGCCATCTGCAACTATGGTTGAAACTATTGAAGTTATTGATAAAGGTGCGCTTCAATTAGCTTTAGTTGTTGATACTGAAAATAAGCTTCTAGGCATAGTTACTGATGGTGACGTTAGGCGAGCATTGATACGTCACCAAAGTATGGATTGCTCCATAGCTGATGTTATGCACAAAACACCACTAACAGCAGAATTTGGTACTTCTCGTAGTAAGTTATTAAACTTAATGAATAAGAATGCTTTATTAGCGATCCCAATTGTTAAGAAAGGTATTTTAGTTGGTTTAGAGACTTTACAAAAAATTGTACGACGTTCACATCACGATAATCCTGTATTTCTTATGGCTGGTGGTTTTGGTACTCGATTAAAACCATTGACCGATAATTGCCCTAAGCCACTATTAAAGCTCGGTGGTAAACCTATTCTTGAAAACATATTGGAAAACTTCATAGCATCAGGTTTTCATAATTTCTATATTTCCACTCATTATATGCCTGAAAAAATTCAGGATTATTTTGGTGATGGCTCTCAGTGGGGCGTAGATATTAAATATATTTATGAAGAACACCCGTTGGGTACGGGTGGTGCTTTGGGGTTATTGCCTAATGATTTGCCAGATTTACCCATTATCATGATGAACGGGGACTTACTGACTAAAGTTGATTTAGAGTATTTATTGGCATATCACAATGAAAAAGATGGTATTGCGACAATGTGCGTTACGGAGTATGAATACCAAGTACCTTATGGTGTTGTAGAAACTGATGGCCATGAGTTAGTCAGTATGGTTGAAAAACCCACTAATAAATTTTTCGTTAATGCTGGGATTTATGTAATCACACCTTCTTTGATTAATCGAGTCGCTAAGAATCAAGTGATTGATATGCCTACATTGATCAGTGAACAAATTGCGATAGGTGACAAAGTTTCAGTTTTCCCAATACATGAATATTGGCGTGATATAGGGAAATGGAATGATTATAACCAAGCGCAAATAGATGTGGAAAAAGACTTTTAATGAGTGTGAATAATCGAGTCCTCGCTTTTATTGGTGCAAGAAGTGGCTCTAAAGGGCTGAAAAATAAAAATATTAAACCACTGCATGATAAGCCATTGATGGCTTGGACCATAGAAGCAGCACTTGCAAGCCAGTCTATAGATCTTGTGGTTGTATCAACAGATTCTAAAAAGTATGCCGAAATCGCCACCAGTTGTGGCGCTCAGGTTGTTTTACGTCCTGAAGAATTAGCAGGTGACGACGCATCTTTAATGGCTGCATTACAGCATGGTTATCATGAAATTCAGAAAAAATTTGGTGACTTTACTACACTGGTAAATCTGCAGCCAACCTCACCGCTTCGTACGTCTGTCCATATTGATGAAGCATTGAAGCTTTATTATCAAAATATGAACGAAAGTAATGTTAGAGTTTTTTCTTGTTTTTCGGTACCTGCAAAATATGCGTGGATAATGAATTGTGACCAGCAAGGGTATGCTCAATTCGTTGACAAAGAAGAGCACGAAAAAACCTCGCATGCTCGACAAAAGAATAAAGGTATCATGTTACCTAATGGGGCTATTTTTATTTTACCTACTAGCGACTTAACGCAATTTTATAATGGTAAATGTATACCTTATACAATGAATGAACGAGACTCTATAGATATTGATACTCTAGACGATTTTGAAAAAGCGGCTAAAATTATGCTTAAGTAACCTAAGCACTATCCCACCACTCTGTATTAGAGATGAGCTACGCTTATGTTAATTGAAAAATTCTCATGGTATTTGAAAAAAGGTACCCATACAAAAAATCCATACGTTATAAGTCGTTATAAGTAGTTATAAAAGTACCTTCGAAATGTTTTTGTTACTCTTTAAATTAATTAAACCTTATTTAAGTATTCCAGTGCAAAATGATTATTTGGTTCATGTACTAAAACAAATTCAAAAGCCTTTTTAGCAGAATCATCTGCATTTATTCCCTTGTATAGGTCTCCTAAAGAGAGCCAAGCTTGCACATCTTCAGGGTTTTCCTCTAAATAGCTGGTATAGCAATCAATGGATTGTTCAATCTTCCCTAATAATTTTAATATTTTTGCATACTGAGAAGTGTAAATGCTCGCTAAGTCCGATAAGCGCTTAAAAGTCCACTCTGCTCTGTCGTAGTCTTTAAGTTTTAGCGCGAGAGATGCTATTTGTTGTAGCTCATCTTCTTTTATTTTATCTTGATTTAACAGGTCAAAATATTGCATCGCTTTGGCTTCTTGTCCTTTTAAAACAAAATAAAAGGCGTGTGCAAGTACGCAAAGTTCTTCAGCTACCTTAATATTATCTTCATTACCTGAATAGATAGACAGACTATTTGCTAATACATTTAACCCATCCATATTTTTTTGATGAAATAAAACTATTATTTTTCTTCTTACACCTATTAATGAAGCTTCCCTTTTAGTTCTTGCTAAGTGTGGAGAGTCATCATCATTAAGTACTTTTTCAAATTTTGTGGAATATTCATCAAATTTGGTCGTTAATTCGTCCGTAAGCTGCACTGAAGTGTGGCGACCATTCTTCAGCCAAGATTGAGCACGACCAAAGTGTCCATCTTTTTGCCATTGTTTAAAGATAATATCAAAATTAGGGGACTCTTTTTCTTCTTCTACTCTACTTTTAATACGCTCTATACAGCCTTGAATAAGCTTTATTAAGGTATTACTTGAGTCAATATATGCTTGATAGTATAAACGTCCTGTTTCTTGTATTTTCTCATCAGACCAATCATCATGGGACGTTTGTGCAGATTTTATAAACTCATTCAAACCAAAGTTTTTAACAAATCCTTCTGTTTTTTTATAGCTGGTAGTGAGTTTTTTCTCAATTTTATCCATTCGTAATTTGTATTTAAAATTTTCACTCTCTTTACCTTTCACCGAAAATAGCTTTATGTTGCATTGAAGCGCTTCTTCGGCAAGAAGTTTTATTTTTTGAATATTCTTTAATACTTTACTAACTTTATTTAAAATTAAATTGTTATCTTTTCGAATGGCGGACTGACTAATTTCAGGCAAAGCGGAATGTATCTTCAGCCAAATATCTTCTTCTTCTTCGTCAAAAGATAACTGGGAAGTTGGAATATGTTCAATATTTTTTGTACGTGCTGCATTTTTTGATAGGTTATAAACACAAACGCCTTGATCTTTGACTTGTTCTGCTTGTCCAGATAAAGATAATACCGCATTATCAAATGAAATTGATGTTTCTGCTTTATCACCTGAATAGGTTTCAACCCAAACTCCTGGTTGCCCTAATATTGGTCCAACTTTTGCCTCGTTACTGCCGGATGCATGACTCACCCCCGTTTGCGAATAACACAAGTCGACACCGGAGAGGAGAATGTTGCTGAATCCCATTTCTATTGCGGCTTTCAACGCAGCATTTGTGACGGTAGGACCACTCATAATACTGCTGTTTTTATCAGCGTCATCTTCCCATGGAAATCTCTTTCCAATACAAATGCTTCTCCCATGCCATTGTGACAATAAATTTGGAGTTACGCAGTTTGCATGTAAAAAAAGAACCTGAGGAGGTAATTGCAATAACTCTTTACTCACATCAAAGCTGACATTGTAGGGATCAACTGAAACAATAATGTGAGGTATCAATTCATGTTTAAGCAGTAACTTTGCAATTCGAGATACAGCGATAATCACAATGTTTTTTTGGTTATCTTTTAGCCATTGAATATCGTCATCGAGTGAAGGGCCTCCTCCTAATATCGCACAGGTCTTTCCTGAGAATAGATCATTAAGTAACGCAGATGAATGCCGATTTTCAGATATATTTATTAATTGGCGTGTCATAAAAGGATATACACCAATGATAGCTCTAGTGAAAAAGAATAATATCTCTAATGCACGAATAATATCTTGGTTTTTTGAAGCGTATTCAACCCAATAAGCATTAACCACAGCAAGTGATTTAATATAACGAATACTATCTTTGTGTATATATAAGCTTATTTCAAATGCTTCAGCGTCTTCTTTCCATTTATCTGGCGTGGTGAAAGCAAATATATCCTTATCGTAATGCGTAGGAATAACTTGTTTTATCTGCTCAATAACATGAGGGAGTTCGATAAAAAGGAAGCGAGAATTTTTAGCTGTTTCTTGTTCTAAGATAAACTTAGTTAATAAGCCTGAGTCAGTCCCAAAAATAAGGTAAAGACTATCTTCTTTTTCAAATGTTTTAGCGAAGTGTCGCTTATAAACACTACTAGAGCTCTCTTTATTAAAAGTATGGCGATTAATTGAATAAAGGTATTTTTCACCGTAAGGATTAGTTTTAAAGGTTTCATTTTTTTCGTTTGATAACTTCGTCATTATTTTTCCGTTACAAATGTT
>ENA-OSET01000478-OSET01000478.1-sediment-metagenome-genome-assembly--contig:-NODE-478-length-44764-cov-29.020095_pt1 | contig 44764 bp, 41 predicted proteins | sample MGYA00237882_ERZ534229 | MGnify/ENA primary metagenome ERZ534229 (study PRJEB26408, sample SAMN06266212) | sediment metagenome | isolation source: Hudson Canyon methane seep mesocosm | place...
GGGATGATCTCATGAGGCGCATAGTTATTCTACGTAACGAATGAGATGATTCCAGCTGGAGCAAAAAAACCAGTTAGAAACCGGGAGCTTGTTTCATGCACGTTCCTTAGTCGATATGATCAAGCCAGCTTAAGAAACCTTAGGCATTTTGCTTAATTTTTCCACCACTTTCTCACCAAATTCATCAGTACTAATCATATTAACACCTGTGCCAGGCTTAGATAAATCAGCAGTTGAAAAGCCATCGCCAAATACACCTTGCATAGCAGCCCAGACATTTTTCGCTTCATCAGCCATATCAAAGCTATTTTCCAACATCATGGCCACAGAACCAATCATTGAATAAGGGTTAGCTATATTTTTTCCGGCTATATCTGGTGCTGAACCATGTGAAGGCTCATAATAAGCTTTTTCATCGCCTAAACAAGCAGAAGGCATCAATCCTAAAGAGCCAAGAATACCACCACCCTGATCACTTAAAATATCACCAAACATGTTTTCCATCACCATCACATCAAACTGTGTGGGTTTTAAACATAATAAAGTTGCTGCTGCATCAACCAAAATATTAATCACTTCTACTTCAGGGTAATCTACAGCCACTTCATCTAATATTTCATTCCACAATACACTGGATTTCAATACATTGCTTTTATGAATATTATGTAAAACTTTCTTTCTATTACTTGCCAGCTTAAACGCTTGAATTAGAATTTGGCGGATTTGGCCTTCATCATATTCCAAGGTTTCTCTAACATAACGCTGACCCTTATCATTAACACCCGTTTCTTTTTCGCCAAAATAAAGTCCACCCACCAACTCGCGAACAATAACAATATCAATCCCTTCACCAATAATTTCTGGTTTTAAAGGAGAAAAATGCGCCAATGCCTTAGGTAAAGAAACCGGACGAAAATTAGCATAAGTATTATAACGACGACGCATTGGCAATAATGCACCACGCTCTGGCTGCTTATCGACAGGAATATTTTTTGACTCTTCATGACTCAAACCAATAGGGCCTTTAAGAATTGCATCAGCACTATCACAAATGTCTTTTGTTTCTTGAGGAAAAGCATCCCCTGTTTCAAAATAAGCACACGCGCCAAACAACGCAGGCATTAGCTCAAAAGTCACATCATTCCGTTCTTCAACCAGCTTTAAAACTTTAAGTGCTTCCTTTGTTATTTCTGGACCAATTCCATCGCCTGCCAACACTGCAATTTTATAATTCTTCATTATTTACCTTATCACCCTAATTAAAATACTTGTTTAGGAACTATTTTAAACTATTGTTGCTACTTAAGTGTTGTTACTTCGTAGGAGCGTCCACCCTCGGCGCGATTAAAATAATGCTCTTTTCTCTGAAACTATCGATTATCTTCGCGCCGAGGGCGGACGCTCCTACATCATCGTTTCCTGCTCACAAGCTGAATAAGTTACAAATCAAAACAACACCAACTATTGCCTCAACAACTGCAAAATATCCTTTGTTTTACTTTCCATTAATGGCACATCAGCACGCGACTCTACATTAAGCCTAACTACCGGCTCAGTATTAGACGAGCGTAAATTAAAACGCCAGTCTTTATACTCAACCCCTATTCCATCTGTCATATCAATATTAATAGCATCTTTCTCATAAGCTGCCAAAACTCTATCAATCGCAGCTTTGGGATCGACCAGCTTACTATTTATCTCACCAGAAGATGGAAACTTGGCAATACGCTCCGCGACCATGGACGATAACGTTTTTCCCTCCACGCACAACAGCTCTGCAACTAATAACCAGGGAATCATACCGCTATCACAATAAAAGAAATCTTTAAAATAATGGTGGGCACTCATTTCACCACCATAAACCGCATCTTCTTTACGCATTCTTTCTTTAATAAAAGCATGGCCCGTTTTAGACATGACCGGCACACCACCCGCCTGCTCAACCACTTCTTGAGTATTCCAGGTCAATCGAGGGTCATAAATAATTTTTGAACCTGCCTGTTTATTTAAGAAAGCCTCTGCCAATAAGCCAACGATATAATAGCCTTCAATAAACTCACCCTTTTCATCGAAAAGAAAGCAACGGTCAAAATCTCCATCCCAAGCTATTCCCATATCAGCACCATGCTGTTTTACCATATCACTGGTATCAGCCCGATTCTCTGGTAATAAAGGATTAGGTATGCCATTAGGAAAAGTTGGATCAGGGTTATGGTGCACTTTTATTAACTCTATAGGCATTCCCTGCAGCTTAAATTGTTCTTCCAGAGCATCAACCACATGGCCCGCCGCGCCATTTCCCGAATTAACCACCAGCTTCAACGGTTTAATATTCTCTTTGTTGATATATCCCATTAAATGCTCAACATAAGCCGCCAAGATTGTCACTTGTGAATAATCACCTATTGATTTTTTTTCAGCATCCGTTTCCGTTAACCAGGGCTGCTGTTCAGCCATCAACTGAATATCTCTCAACCCGGTATCACCAGACACTGGTTTACTGCTTTCCCTTACCAGCTTCATACCATTATAGTTAATGGGATTATGAGATGCGGTAACTTCAACGCCACCATCCACCGACAAATGACTAGTGGCAAAATAAATCTCTTCCGTACCCACCATGCCAATGTCGGTTACATCACAGCCTTCATCCTGCAACCCTTTAACTAATGCCATTTTCAATGTTTCACTGGTTTCTCTGACATCACCTCCCACAACGACCGACTGCAAATTTAACGTTCGTGCAAATGCACGGCCTACCCGATAAGCAACATCATTATCCAGTTCAACGCCTAATTCACCTCTAATATCATAGGCTTTAAAACAGCTTAATTTTTTCATTACTAACTTCCACCTTTCAATCAATTACGCCTTATTTTAAACGACAACCTTCTAGTCTTGATAATATTTTATATTCTCAAATAACGGATAACGTAACTCAAACACAAAAAAAAGATATAATAGGCGGTTTTAAAACAAAGAGGGTTAAAAAATGACTGATAACTGGATAGCTCCTTCCATCCTTTCCGCAGATTTCGCAAAATTAGGCGAAGAAGTTGATAACGTACTAGCTTCGGGTGCTGACGTGGTTCACTTTGATGTTATGGACAACCACTTTGTACCTAACTTGACTATTGGACCACTAGTTTGTGACGCATTAAGAAAGCACGGTGTAACAGCACCTATTGATGTACATTTAATGGTTGAGCCTGTAGACAGAATCATCCCTGACTTTGCTAAGGCCGGTGCAAGTATGATTACTTTTCATCCTGAAGCATCTAGACACGTTGACCGTTCTTTACAAATGATTCGTGATTTAGGCTGTAAGTCTGGTTTAGTATTTAACCCGGCAACACCGCTAAGTTACTTAGAATATGTTATGGATAAAGTAGATATTATCTTATTAATGTCTGTTAACCCTGGCTTTGGTGGACAATCATTTATCCCATCTACACTAGGTAAATTGCGTGAAGCTAGAAAACTGATTGACGATAGTGGTTTTGATATTCGTTTAGAAGTAGATGGCGGCGTTAAAACTGACAATATCCGTGAAATTAAAGCAGCTGGTGCAGATATGTTTGTTGCCGGTTCTGCAATTTTCGGACAATCTGATTACAAAAAAGTGATCGACGATATGCGTGCTGAACTTGCTAAAGCATAAGTAACGCTTAAATCAAAAAAAGGGCGTATTGAGTTAATCAATACGCCCTTTTTTGTGCCCGCAAAAACTGTCCGCATTCTCTTATCTTAATATTAGTTATGAAAAACATATTTTTGATAGCTATCGTATAATACAAACTTCAACTTTCTCTAGGAATAAGCATGCCTACAATTTCAATGTTTTACGGTATTATTGTTCGCATGTATTTTTTCGACAATCAACAACATAACTTACCGCATATCCATGTACACTATCAAGACTTTAGTGCCATTATTGAAATACAAAGCGGCGCTATTATTGAAGGTAAATTACCAAAATCTAAACAGAAACTTGTAGATGCTTGGGTTGAAATTCACAAAGATGAACTTTCAGCAGATTGGGAGCTTGCTGTTAACGGTGAGCCTATATTCAAAATCGACCCACTAAAGTAGGAGACTTAAAATGAACCCTCATGTTATTGATGTTGAAGTGAAACAAAAATACATATTAAAGCTATCTTTTGAAAATAAGGAAGTCAGACTATTTGATGCAAGCCCATTTCTGGATAAGGGTATATTTAATGAATTAAAAGATATTAATTATTTTAAACAAGCAAAAGTAGCATTTGGTGCAATTGAATGGCCTCACGAACAAGATTTTAGTAAAGATACCCTTTATTTATTGAGTACTCCTTTAGACTGAAAGCAATCATAAATTTATAAAAAAGACCATGTTAACCTCCCCCAACACGGCCTTTTATCTAACAATACTGAAATAAAGTCACCCAAAGAAGCAAGCAAAACTGTTCTACATCAAAGCAAGCAACTCATCAAAAACACCACCATTAGTTACTAAAATCTGCTTTGGAAACACACCATCATTGCCTTTAAAGTCTGTCACAGTGCCACCAGCCTCTTTAGCTATTAAGGCACCTGCAGCAACATCGTAAAGATTAAGCTCTTGCTCCCAGAAAGCATCCAACTGTCCATCAGCCACTAAACACAGATCCATAGCCGCAGAACCAAATCTTCTTTGTCCGGTTGTTTTTTCGGCAACCCTGCAAAAACGCTTCAGGTTATTTTCCACTAAATAAGAGCGCAAACAGGCGAAACCCGTTCCAATCATCGAGCCATCAAGACTGGTTTCAGTGGAAACAGAGATAGATTTACCATTCTTTGTTGAACCTTTTCCTTTTGCAGCTAAATACAGGTCATCTAATGCGGGCGCATAAACCGAACCTGCAACAAGATCACCCCCAATTTCCAAGGCAACACTGATAGACCAAAAATACTGCCCCTTAGCAAAAGAATGTGTGCCGTCAATAGGGTCAACAACCCATCGGTTGACTTGGTCAGCAGACTGCCCGCTTTCTTCCCCCCAAAATCCATACTGGGGATATTCTTTTTCTAATGCCTGCTTTAAATATTTTTCTACTGCAACATCCGCATCGGTCACCAAGTCTCTCGGACTTTTTTTATTAACCCCTACATTATCTAAATCATTAAAATAACGCATGGCAATAACACCAGCCTCACGAACAACTTTTTCTAAAATATCTAAAGAAATGGGCATATATCTACCTTGTAATACTTATATTAAAAATTCAGCTTTATCTCGCCCTGCATTAATTAATGCTTGCATCCATTTTGGAGCAACACCTCTTCCCGTCCAAGTTTTTGTTTCATCATCTGGATTACGGTATTTAGCAGGTACTTTTTTACCTTTTCTGACTGGCTTCTCTGTATTCTCAATAATATCAACAGTCACACCAATTGAAGCCGCCAATGATTTAATCTCTGCAATCACTTCTTTACGTTTCGTTGACTGCTTTTCTTTTAATGCCAATTCTGCCTTTTCAATAACTGCTTGTAATTCAATTTCTGAAAGATTGTTATATTCACTCATATTCTTCACACTTTAATTTAAAACAAATAAATTATAACAGCATCCAATAATAAAATTAATCTTGCACTACTTTAAATTTAATTTCATTTAAAACAATACCCGCTTTGTTTACTAGTCTAACACGCCAATTACCCGCCCTATGAAAAGGAATTAACTTACTGGTTGAAGCTCTCCAGCGATTACCCAATATATTAATTGTTCTTTTATAAATAAGCTTATCACCCCATAACCAATGATGATATAAGGTTTGACCCTTCATATCTTTTATTTCCGTAAAATAATATAGTCCTGCCGCTTTATCTTTAGTCGCAATTACTGCCGTATTAATATTATCTATAGGTTCTTTATTATTTAACCCTGTTGTTAACAAGGTCCTAGTAATTTTGTCATCAGTTGCTTTAACTACTTTTTTAACTTTAGAAACCAGATTGGGCTGTATTATCTTTTGTGTCGGCTTATCTATAATACTAACGGCTACTGGTTTTTTAATTACCTTACTGACTAGTTTTTTTGTAGGTTTAACTATATTTTTATTCTGCTTTAATTGAACCGGTTCACGGCCTTCCTCTTTCGTGAGTTGAGCGGGTTTACTAAAAAAATAAAAAGGTGCCACTATAAAAGTAAGCACTAACAAAACGGCTATTACAATTCTTTTATAATGCCACTCTGTCACTAAGTGTGGCTGATCATAACTTTTTACTGTTTTAGCAGCGCCTTCGTAATTTATTTTAATCACTACTTTATTACTATCTTCCATCGTCCCACTCTTTTAAAATTCACAGCCAAAACACGCACTTGTAACCGCTAATAAATTAACTCGTTATTTTCTACTTCAACTACACTTTGTTTTGGTAATATACCATCTTACAACGACTGATATACCGGAAACCCCCATGAGCTCGCTGCTAAAACAGTTTCAAGAATCTTCCGCTCTCTATGGAAGTAATGCTGCATTCATTGAAGATTTGTATGAAAAATTCCTTGAAAACCCCGATTTAGTCTCCGAAAGCTGGCGCAAAAAATTCAGTACGATTCACAATGGCTCTATGCATGAGACTCCCCATAGTTCAATTGTTAATCGATTTGAAGAGCTAGCTCAATCATCACAAGGCAGGCTAGCTAAAATACAAGGTTTTACCGAAGAAAGTGTCAAGAAACAATCCGCCGTTGCTCGGCTAATTGAGCATTATAGAGCCCGCGGTCATCAAATAGCCACCAACAACCCTTTAGGAAAGAGCGAATCCATCCCTGCTGATTTAGAACCGGCTTATTATGGTCTTTCTGAACCTGATATGGATACCTTGTTTGACACAGAAAACCTGTATGGAAAGCAACGCTTACCATTAAGGGATATCATTGCAACACTCAAAGAAATCTATTGCGGCAGCATCGGTTCAGAATACATGCATATTGTAAAACCTGAAACCAAACGCTGGATAAAAAACAAACTTGAAATCACCAGGCCTTCAATTTCAAGCGACCCAACAGAAAAAAGCCTCTCCATCCTTAAATCATTGACTGCTGCAGAAGGTATTGAAAAATATTTACATCGCAAATATGTTGGACAAAAACGCTTTTCACTGGAAGGTAGCGAAAGCTTAATTCCTATACTTGATGAACTCATCCAAACCTCAGGTGAGAAAAAAGTAAAAGAAATTGTCATTGGTATGGCTCACCGTGGCCGGCTCAATGTACTGATTAATATTCTAGGCAAAAGCCCCGCACAGCTTTTTGGTGAATTTGAAGGCACTAACACCTCTTCTCCCGGCGTTATTACCGGTGACGTTAAATACCATATGGGGTTTTCATCCAATATTGCCACACCCGGCGGACCCGTTCACTTAACACTTGCGTTTAACCCTTCTCATCTTGAAATTATTAATCCTGTGGTTGAAGGTTCAGTAAAAGCCAGACAGGATAGGCGAGGCAAAGGTAGTGTTGACACCATCATTCCTGTTTTAATTCATGGTGATGCGGCTTTTGCTGGCCAGGGCATAGTGATGGAAACGCTTAACATGTCCGAAACCCGTGCGTTTTCTACGGGCGGCACTATCCATATTGTGATTAATAACCAAATAGGTTTTACCACTAGCAACCCTTTTGATGCCCGTTCCACCATGTACTGTACCGATGTCGCGACAATGATTCACGCCCCGGTCTTTCACGTCAATGGTGATGATCCCGAAGCCGTTATCTTTGTGACTCAGATGGCTTTGGACTTTAGAATGAAGTTTCATAAAGATGTCGTTATCGATCTGATTTGTTACCGCCGCCTCGGACATAATGAAGCCGATGAGCCTGCAGCAACACAACCCATGATGTATAAAACCATCCGTAATCACCTCTCTGTGCGCGATCTATATGCAAAAAAACTAATATCTGCAGGCACAATATCAGAACAAACTGCCGAGGATATGGAAAATGATTACCAAAAGCTATTAGACCAGGGGAACCCTGTTTCTCGTCCGGTACTCAGCGACTCAATCTATTCCTTTTCAGGCCAATGGAAAAAATATCACAACCAGGAATGGACTGCTACTAGTGACACCCAAGTTTCATTAGAACAATTGCGTTTCTGCAATGAAAAATTACACCAGCTACCCGCCGAGTTTGAATTACATCCCCGAGTTGTAAAAATCATGGAAAACCGTGCAAAAATGTCTGCTGGCGCGTTGCCTTTAGACTGGGGCTTTGCTGAAAATATGGCTTATGCCACATTACTTGCAGAAGGCAGAGATATTCGTCTGGTGGGGCAGGACGTTGGCCGCGGTACATTTTCTCATAGACATATTGCCGTACATAATCAATTAAATGGCGATACATACTTTCCCGTACAGCATATATCTGAAACCCAAGGTCGTGCACAAATTTTCGACTCTCTTTTGTCAGAAGCAGGCGTATTAGGTTTTGAGTTTGGCTACAGCTCCACTGAGCCTGAAAAACTGGTTATCTGGGAAGCTCAATTTGGAGATTTTGCTAACGGTGCCCAAGTGGTTATTGACCAGTTCATTAGCTCTGGTGAAACCAAGTGGGGGCGCTTATGCGGATTAGTCATGCTTCTTCCCCATGGTTTTGAAGGCCAGGGACCTGAACATTCTTCAGCCCGGTTAGAACGTTATCTACAATTATGTGCCGATCATAATATTCAGGTTTGTAACCCAACCACTCCGGCACAGATCTTCCATTTACTAAGGCGCCAGTTAATTAGAAACTACCGTAAGCCACTGATAATCATGAGTCCTAAAAGTTTACTCAGACATAAACAGGCCGTTTCCACGCTAGAAGACTTAACCGGTGGTGAATTTTTCTCTGTTATTCCTGAACAGGATGATATTAACCCCAAACAAGTCACTCGCTTAGTATTATGCTCTGGAAAGGTTTACTACGATTTATTAGAAACACGTAGAAATGACGAACTAGAGACAGTTGCTATCATTCGGATTGAACAGCTTTATCCATTCCCCAGTGAATTATATACAGCAGAAATCGATCGATATCCCAATTTAACACACGTCATTTGGTGTCAGGAAGAACCAAAAAACCAAGGAGCCTGGTATCAGTCTAAACATCATTTCTTTGACCATATAGATAAAAATATTACCATCACCTACGCAGGTAGACCGGCATCTGCCGCTCCTGCGGTAGGTAACCATTTCGTCCATATTGAACAACAAAAAGCAGTCGTAAATACTGCGCTTTACGGCACCAATGAAGGAAATAAACATGAGCTTTGAAATTCTGGTTCCCAGCCTACCCGAATCTGTTTCTGATGCAACACTTGCAACCTGGCATAAAAAAGCAGGTGAATTTGTCAAAAAAAACGATAATCTAGTTGATTTAGAAACCGATAAAGTTGTTTTAGAAGTTCCTGCGCCAGAGTCAGGCATACTAACCAAAATTTTCCATCCAGACGGGGCCACAGTGGTTGCAGGAGATGTTTTAGCCACGTTAGAGCTTAAGCAAGCGGAAGAGCCCTCTGCTGACTCGATTAAATCCGAAAGTACTGAAGAAATACCTTTAAGCCCTGCAGTTAGACGGTTAATTCAAGAAAAAAACCTAGATCCCCATTCAATACTTGGTTCTGGCAAAAAAGGCCGTCTAACCAAAGGTGATGTACTGGAATATATTGAAAAAAATCAGCAGACAGCTGAGGAAACTATCCCCGCGCCAAAACCGGCCATAGCATCATCACAAGAGACGACTACAACAATTCAACAACAAGCAGAAGCTGAGACTGCTTCATCAAGCTTTCGCCCTGAACAACGCGTTCCAATGACGCGATTACGCGCTAAAGTTGCTGAACGCTTATTACAAGCCCAACAAAATGCAGCTATGCTCACGACTTTTAACGAAGTCGACATGAAGAGTGTCATTAATTTAAGAAACCAATATAAAGACCGTTTTTTGCAGAAGCATGAGATTAAATTAGGCTTTATGTCTTTCTTTATCAAAGCATCCATTGAAGCACTAAAAAAGCACCCTGCTATTAATGCTTCTATTGATGGTAACGATATTATTTATCATGGTTACTACGATATGGGAATTGCCGTTTCAACACCCCGGGGACTAATCGTTCCCGTAATTAAAGACGCAGACCAACTTGATTTTGCGGGCATAGAAAAAAGCATTTTTGATTACGGAACAAAAGCAAGAGATGGGGCAATTAGCTACGAGGATTTAACCGGAGGAACCTTTACCATTACCAATGGAGGTATCTTTGGCTCCATGTTGTCCACCCCTATTTTAAACCCGCCACAATGCGCCATCTTAGGCATGCATTCCATTAAAGAGCGCCCTGTGGTTGTCGATGGCGAAATAGTCATTCGCCCGATCATGTATCTGGCATTATCCTACGACCACCGTTTAGTTGATGGTAAAGAAGCGGTACAGTTTCTAGTGACCATTAAAGAGTGCCTGGAATCTCCAGCCCACCTTTTATTAAACATATAGGCATTCATTATGACTACGTCTTCAACAGATTATGATGTAATTATTCTTGGTGCCGGTCCTGCCGGCTATGTAGCAGCAATTCGCGCAGCACAGTTAGGCTTGAAAATAGCATGTGTTGATAACTGGAGCAATGCACAAGGTAAGTATAGCCCTGGTGGCACGTTTGTTAATGCCGGCTGCATCTCATCCATGTCTCTATTAGAATCATCTAAAATATTTAATCTATTGAACCATGATATTGCTACGCATGGTATTTCGATTGACAACCTGGCTATTGACCTTTCAAAAATGATAGGCCGAAAAAATGCAGTGATTGAATCCCTAAGCCAACATATCACCAAACTATTTAGCTACAATAAAATTGACTGCATTCATGCTCAGGGCCGTTTATTAGCAGCTGGACAAGTAGAGACCATCGCAATCAATAGTGAAAAAATCACACGCTTAACCGCTGAACATATTATTTTAGCGACAGGATCACATCCTACTGAATTACCTTGTGCTCCAATTGATAATGACTCAATTATTGATTCAACCCTGGCGTTAAACCTGACCGAAACACCTAAAAGATTAGGTATTATTGGTGCAGGCATCATTGGTTTGGAACTGGCTGGTATCTGGAGCCGTTTAGGGGCAGATGTTATCTTGCTTGAAGCACAAGAATCATTTTTAACCTCAACAGATCAACAAATTTCAGCAGAAGCTTATCAAATATTCAGCCAGCAAGGCTTAGATATTCGCTTAGGAGCTAGAGTAATTTCTGCCAAAAAGGGCTCTAAAAAAGTCACTGTAGAATATCAGGATAGCGAAGGCACCCACACGCTACGTCTGGACAAACTTATTGTTGCTTCAGGCAGAGAACCAAATACAGATAATTTAGCCGCCCCAGAAGCTGATTTATTACTTGATGATAATGGTTTTGTCCATGTTGATGAAAATTGCTGCACAAGCTTACCCGGTGTATATGCTATTGGAGACTTAACAACACTGGGTCCTATGTTGGCTCACAAAGGCTTGGAGGAAGGTGTTTTTGTTGCAGAAAAAATTGCCGGTCAAGCTAATCCCATTAATTACGACATTATTCCCAGTGTTATTTACACTTCACCTGAAATGGCCTGGGTAGGACAGTCAGAACAAGTACTAAAAGCAATTGGCGAGAATTATAAAGTCGGCATTTTTCCATTTACAGCCTCAGCACGCGCACTGGCAGCAGGAAAAACCAAAGGCTTTGTCAAAATCATCACCCATGCTGAAACAGATGTTATTCTTGGTGTCCATATTATTGGTGAACAAGCATCAGAGTTAATAGCTGAAGCCGTATTAGCGATGGAGTTTTCTGCCAGTGCCGAAGATTTGGCAAGAACCATTCATGCTCACCCATCCATATCAGAAGCACTGCATGAAGCGGCACTGGCTTTAGATAACAGAGCATTGCATTTACCACCTGAACCCACATTATAATAAATCAAACAGACTTGCCCTTTCCTACACTCGGGAGCCACCAGTGCCCACACTTAAAATCAGGGGAACGAAGCAGTAGAGGCTGTGAAAGTATTCTGTTTTTAACCTCCCCCTTTGGAAAAGGGGGATAGAGGGGGATTTTATAAAAAGACAACATGTTGAAATTAAACATCTTATTTTTATAATAAAATCTCCCCCAACCCCTCTTTTCCAAAGAGGGGAGCTAAAAGCTAATACTTTCACAGCCTCGATAGTCAATAAACATCCACTTTCGCTTTAAAGACAATACGGTTAAAGATTGGCTCTAAAAATAGTACTTAACTTCAGCACGAAAATGATCATCCTCCCTAATAGCAAAGGAAGGATCATTTTTCGGAGCTGAACTAAAAAACCGAGCCTCCAACTCAAGCTTCCAAGCATCAGCAAATCGCCTACTAGCCTCAATACTATATAGTTTAGTATTGGTTGATCTATCAAAAATGACCCCAGCCAAAAGTTCTGTACTTTGAACATCATTAAACCCTAGCCGGACAGCCGCTAAAAAATCATCTTGAAAAATAACAGGGGCATTACTGCCTCTACTATCATACAAATATTCTGACACTATTCCGAAATCCAAACCCGATTCGAATACATTGTAAAATGTATATTCCAGCCCCCCCGTTCCTGCATAATAAGTTTTTCCCTGTCCAGACCTGACAATCGACTCTAGTTTCCATAACCAGTTTTCTTGAGTCAATTGCAGCTCTAATCCCGTTTGATGGATCATTTCATAATAAGGAATTAATTGAATTTTTCCTGCTGTATCTATTTCGGCTAAGATTGTAGGGTCACGATTCATTCCATAGAAATGAGACAAACCAACATCCCAATCGTCGATTGAATGAGACCAGCGAATGGCATAGGCTAAGTGTTTTTCAATCCCGTGCTTTTCAAACTGCTCTTCACCTGTATTGATTTCTGGAAAAAAACGCAACCGTCCTTCACTCCCTGCAAAGGTTCTTTCTCTAAAACCCATGAGTAAATATAAATCAAGAGTTCCCCAGTCATTAATTAAAGCAAGATTGATCATGGGTTGACCGAGTTTATCTTCAGTGTCTGAATTTTCAACCAAATCTGTTTGATTGATAATATCAACCAAGTGCTGGGACTCAGAAACGCCCCAAAACTCTTTTCGTATACCCACTCTCAATTCCCAATCATTGGAAACTTTTAACCATGTTAATTCACGAATATCAAAGTGTGTTCGTTTATTATCATGCTGCGAAAGCCTGTAAAAAGGAACAAATGCCAAGCTTTGCTTACCATCATCCCATTCATGATAAAACTCAGGTTCAATTACGCCCGATAAATAATGATTATGTTGCTGATTATCTAGTGGCTTATGTATAAATCCTAAGCTTTCAATCCCTGTATACCCTGAAATTTCAAAGGCAAATAGCGTATTTACATTCAACAAAAAAACCAAACATACAAAAAAATGTATTGTCTGATTATTACCTGGCACGTTTCAATGTGTTTTTATCAAAATCCCTGTTAGTCAACTCCATACCAAACTGATAATCATCCCAAAGCAACTCAGTGCTTTTACCATTTTGATGATTAGTCATTAATTGCTCGCCTGCCCTCCAATATTGATTAAGATATTGCTTATAACCCTTAAAGGTTTGGCTTTTTAATAATGATTTTTTCCTATCATAATAATCAACTTTAATGACGATATAGCGCAGCTGATCAATCCAGACAACTTCACGGGTATAGCCTGAGTGTTTATATTTAGGTGTCAGCTCAATAACAAAACAAGCAATATCATCAACCATTTCGTCTCGGAGGTATTTATAGCTGAACTTGGCCACTTCAAAAGAGGTTAAATCTTCAAAAGCATATTCGCTACCCAAAAATGGACCTGACTTATTACTGGAAGAAATACGTTTGACGCGCTTAAGTGCCGGCAAATACAACCATTGCTCATCCGGCACTAAGGCATGGGTGAAGCTTAAAAAAGCAGTACCTTTAATATCTCTAGGGCTATTAAAAATAGTTAGGCTCTTATCACCATCCCCAATGATTTCAAGTGTTTTAATCTTAAGAGACCGTAAACTTTCATTGCCTTTTCGATCAATTAATCTCATATTTAATGAAGCTTTACTATCAGCGAACCCTGTATCACGCTTATCAACTTCAGTAATAATCTGTAGACCTCTTTCTTGCTCCGTTAATGCAATTGACTGTGTTGAAAACAGTGCGATGATAAAAAGTAATAATGATTTTCTCATTTCTTCTCCATATTCTCAAAAAAGGGAATTGTATACTTGGCGTGCTTACGGATGCGCTGTTATAGCGAGTTGATTTTTGTTGAGAGGAATACACGGGAACTGATAATGTCGAACCCAGTATTACACTGTAACTGTTTACCTCCCTCTTTGAAAAAGGGGGATTTGTTTAATAAAATCTCCCCTAACCCCTCTTTTCCAAAGAGGGTAACTGACTCAATGCTTACATTCCTCTTCGTTTCATACGGGCTACAATATTTATAATAAAGCTATCTCAGTAAAGTTAGGGAGTCAGTAATAAATAATGTACTGAGGTCTCGTAGTGTTTTTATTTCTCCTTGGCTATTCTCAAGAGAAGCATAGTCATTCTATGTACCGATTGAGAAGAGCCAAGGAGGGATAAAAAGACCAGAGAGGTGGGTATATTATTTGTTACTGCCTCCCTTATCAGAGTACTATTTCTTTTTATGACGCTTAATCATTCGTTGACGTTTTTTAACCTGGCGCTCTGAAAGAACATTCTTTTGTCCTTTAAATGGATTATCAGATGACTTAAATATTAACCTGACAGGGGTTCCATGCAATTCCATTTGATTTCTAAAGAAATTCATTAAATAGCGTTCATACGCTCCTGGTAAAGAATCGGTTTGCACACCATGAATAACAACTGTTGGCGGATTCCGCCCCCCCTGATGTGCATATTTCAACTTGATACGTCTTCCTCTGACTAACGGCGGTTGATGAGCCGCTAGTGCTTCTTTTAGAATCCTTGTTAATATAGGTGTAGACATGTCTACCATGGCGGCATCATACAAATCATGCACCACATCAAACAATTTACCAACGCCACTGCCATGCAATGCAGATATAGGATGTTTTTCAGCAAAATCTAAAAAAGGTAACTTCACATCCAATTGCCTTTTAATTAAATTCTTTTGGTCAACACTAATACCATCCCATTTATTTAGGCCAATAATTAATGCCCGCCCCGCTTCCAAAACCATACCTAACAGGTGCGCATCTTGGTCGGTGATCCCTTCGCTTGCATCAATTAAATAAATAACAACATTAGCTTTTTCAACTGCCTGCAATGCCTTAATAATACTAAACTTTTCAACAACTAAAGAAACCTTAGCCCGTCTACGCATGCCTGCCGTATCAATCAGGGTAAACTTCTGTTCATTTCGCTCAAAAGGAATATATATACTGTCGCGCGTTGTCCCTGCTTCATCAAAAACAACGACGCGTTCTTCACCTAATAGTCGATTAACCAGTGTTGATTTGCCAACATTTGGCCGGCCAACAACCGCAATACTGATACCTTTATCCTCTTCTTCAACCTCTTCTTCGGTCGGAGGAATTAATCGGTCAATTTCTGCCAATAACTCGCCAACCCCTCGTCCATGCGTAGCCGCTATTTGAACGGGTTCACCCAATGCCAACGAATAAAAGTCAACCGTTGCTATGGCCGCATTTAAGCCATCAATTTTATTAGTTACCAGAACGACAGGCTTATTTAATCTTCTTAATGATTTAGCAATAGCCTCATCAGAACTGTTCATTCCTTCACGAGCATCAACTAAAAAGAAAACAATATCAGCTTCCTCTAATGCAACATCCACTTGTTTGTTGGCTATTTCATCAATACCAACACTGTCGTCAGGAATACCTCCGGTATCAACAACCAAACAATCTCTATGGCCTCTTTTTACACGGCCATATTTTCTGTCTCGTGTTAGCCCAGGGTAGTCAGCAACTAAAGCCTCACGACTTCGAGTTAGGTAATTAAATAGTGTAGATTTGCCGACATTCGGTCGGCCAACGAGTGCAATTACAGGTAACATTTAAAATAATCTTGCTTTTAATGCGGCGAGAGTGCCGTCTTTTGAATAAATATAAACGGTATTATCAACAACTACCGGCTTTGCTTTGATTGCTGAATCGGCTATTTTTACTCGCCCTAACTGTCTTCCATCACCACTGGCCAGCCAATGTAAATAACCATCATAATCACCAATAACTACATATTCATCATAGGCAACAGGGGCGGTCAAAGCTCTGTTAAACAATACATCTTGCTTCCATAATGATGCACCATTTCGCTGGTCCAGTTGCCAAACATGGCTTTGCACATCACTCACATATAAATATCGCCAGTCATAACTAAGCCCTGAAAATGAAGAAACATCTTCATTTCGCCACAACACATCCCCGTCAATATCTAAAATAGCAGAACACCCGCCTTGATAACTTGCGATATAAATAACGCCATCCGTTTCGACAGGATCAACATCTAAATCAACCAAGCGTTCAACTTCGGATCTGCCACTAGGTATAGCAATACTAGTTTCCCAGCTATTCTTACCATCAGTTAACCTTAGTGCTAAGAGCTTGCCATTTGCATAGCCGGCAATCACATTTTCACCAACAACAATTGGCGTTCCAGTTCCCCTGATACTTAAAGCAGGAACACTACGTTCAAAACTCCATATCTGAGAACCATCATCTTCTCTTAGGGCAATCAATTTGCCATCAGTTGTTCTTACAATAACAATTCCATTAGCAACAACTGGACTTGCAAGTACTTCACTCGAAACAGTGCTAGTCCAGAGTTCTTGTCCTGTCTCTATATTCAATGCAACAACATCAGCATTACTGGTGGCAACAATAACCGTTTCTAATCCTAACCCAGGCCCTGCAGAAAACTGATAATCAGTCTCGGTTTCCCAAAGTAGATTTCCTGTTGTCATTTCTCTGGCTTGTACTAAGCCATCTCTATCTGCAGCGATAACCTTGCCATAACTGACTGCGAGGATTAGGTTAACAAACTGCTTATCTGCACCCACTCCGACACTTTCTTTCCATAGCACATCAATTTCAATTTCAGGCTTATATTCAACCAATTCTGCCGGTGGTTCCATATTATCTTCTCCACCCAGGAAATAACTGGTTACACCTGTTACCAGTTCAGTGCCGGTTTCTAACGCGGCACACCCCGTTAAAGAAATAATAGTTAAACTTGCCAATAGCCTGAAAATAAATTTATTCATAATCACCATCAATTTTCTGTACTCTCATTTTTGAGTATTCACTATAGTCTTCACACCGTCACGATTGCTATTTTTTTGTTTGATACTCAAGCCTAACTGGCTGTATTAATAATTTCTGCCGAAGTAATATCATCCAGTTTAAATTGTAACAATGGCGATTGAGCACCTTCTCTTAGTGCGCTTTGGTAAGCGGTACGCGCCTCACCTAAACGATCTAATGCAACATAAAGGTCACCTTTTAATTCATTGTAACTGGCATTAAACCCTTCAGAACTTGCTTGATTCACTTCAGCAATCAATTGTAACCCTTGCTCATTCTGATCTGTTGCTATCAGTAATTTAATCAGTCTTAATCTAGCAACATGTTTAATTTCTGAAGAACCAGCTCCCTTCACTAACTGCTCTAATAGACTTTTTGCAGCATCCAAATCACCTTGCTGTACTTTGACTTTAACTAATTGCAAAGTCGCAAAATCTGCATAGGCAGTAGATTTGTAGTTTGTTGTCAAACGTTCCGTTATTTTTTCTACTGAGTCTAAATTGTCTTTATCGCCACTCTTTTGTAGTTCCTCATACAATGCAGAAGCCTGGTTAGCTTTATCCACATTGTAGCTCTGCCAGAAATCCCAACCCAAGATCCCAACAATACCGACAACAATACCCGCAATCGTTGACGACCCATTTTCTTTCCACCATCGCTTTATTGCCGCAACCTGTTCTTCTTCTGTATCGTATATTTCCACTTTGATTTCCTAAAAATTATATTGTTTCAGTTAACTCTTGTATTAGCTGTTCGTGAGAGATGTTTTTTTGCTGCTGATCTGTCCTTAATGGTTTTAAACTCACTTCATTACAACTCACTTCGTCTTCACCAATAATAATTGCAAACTCAGCACCACTTTTATCTGCTTTTTTAAACTGGCTTTTAAAACTGCCACCACCACAATTAAGCTGTAATTTTATGCCATCAATCTCTGTTCTGATTTTTTCTGCTAGGCACATCCCTACCTTTTCTGCTTCTGGCCCCACACAAATCATGTACACATCGACCATTTTTTCTACAGGCACATCCTCTAGTTGTTCTATTAACAACAACAGCCTTTCCATTCCCATTGCAAAACCAATCGCATGATTGGCTTTTCCACCTAATTGTTCAATCAGACTGTCATATCGTCCACCCGCACAAATGGTTCCCTGTGAACCCAGGTCATCAGTCACCCATTCAAAAACCGTTTTGCCGTAATAATCCAGCCCACGAACCAGTCGTGTATTTAAGGTATATTCAATACCTAGGCTGTCCAGCGTTTGAGTTAGTGTTTCAAAATGGTTTCGGCTTTCATCACCCATATAATCAAGCAACTCGGGTGCATTTTGGATTACTTGCTTTAAATCTCTATTTTTACTATCCAGAATTCTTAAAGGATTAGTTTCCAACCGACGTAGACTGTCTTCATCTAATAGCTCTAGATGCTGATTAAAATATTCAACCAGTTTTTCTCTGTAAGCCAAGCGTTCTTCTATTGTTCCCAAGGTATTCAGCTCTAACCTGACTTTACTTCTAATACCTAGCTTTTTCCACATTCTATCGGTTAAGGCAATAACTTCAGCATCAATATCAGGCCCAGCCAAACCATAGGTTTCCACGCCCAATTGATAGAATTGTCGATAGCGCCCTTTTTGTGGACGCTCATGCCTGAACATTGGGCCGTAATACCACAGCCGATGTACCTGATTGTGCAGTAAACCGTGTTCCAGACAAGCCCTTAAACACCCTGCTGTCCCTTCTGGTCTTAATGTCAGTGAGTCATTATTACGGTCATCAAAGGTATACATTTCCTTTTCGACAATATCTGTTACTTCACCAATAGAGCGTTTAAATAGCTCGGTTTTCTCAACAATAGGCAGGCGAATTTCATGGTAACAATAACTCGCCAATACTTGTTTTATGATATTTTCAGCATACTGCCAACGCGGTGACTGCTCCGGCAGAATATCGTGCATTCCTCGAACTGCCTGAACCGACTTATTATTTTTTGCCATTGAACTCTAAATCTCTTCTCTACTAATATTTAACTATTTAAAAACCGAAATGCTCTTCTTTAGCCTATTTTAATACTGTACGGCTGTTTTTAGCTGTTCAGCTTCTTTAGACCCAGGAAATAACCTAAATAAACTTTCCCGATAAGCTTTAACTAATTTTTCATTCCCTAATGATCGCTCTGTCTGAACCGCATACCACAATGTTTCTGCGCTATGCTTTCCTACCGCTAAATAGCGTTCTAAAAAAGCTCGCGCTGACATATATTTGCCTAAGCGATAACTAATTTTTTGCATTTCAACTAATGCAGGTGCATAACTTTTATTTGCTTGTAAAGCCAGCCTAAAATGTTGTTCGGCAGCATCCTGATTGCCACTTCTCAATTCACATCGCCCTAGATTGGTATAGGCAAACCATTGTCGACTATTTAATGGCATAGCTAATGCGCCTTTCAACAGTGCCATACCCGCCTGTGTATCTCCCCTTTCACACAGAAAGCGACCAAAATTATTTTTTATACTGGCATTATCATTATCCAGCGTATTTGCCAACTCATACTGTTGACTCGCCTTGGAATACTGTTTTAATCGTTCATACAACACACCTAATAAATTATGCACACTGGCATTATTAGAATCTAGTTGTTCAGCACTTTCCAGCTTTTCCTTTGCTGTTTTTAGCATATCCATTTCTAGATAGCGCCCGCCCATCTGCAAAAACAGCTCAGCCCGTTTTTCATTGGACATTTCCTCTTTAGCCGGCCGATTACTGACACAAGCCGTAGCAAATAGACTGACTAATACTATTAAAAACACTTTATATTTCATTTTAAACAGCACCAGAGGAACCCATATTTTGTAATTTTAAATGTCGTCGACTTTTATCTTTTACTTTACCCACCAACTGACCACAAGCCGCATCAATATCATCACCACGTGTTTTTCTTATCGTAGTAATAGTTCCTGAGTTATGTAAAATATCCCTAAAACGCAGCACGGTTTCTTTAGAAGAACATTTATAATCTGAATCGGGGAATGGATTAAAGGGAATCAAATTTATTTTTGCCGGCACATTCTTTAATAGTTTAATAAGTGCCCGAGCATCTTGTACTGAATCATTCACGCCATCAAGCATGACATATTCGAATGTTATATATTTTCTTGGACCTGTCTTTGAGTATTCCTTACAGGCAGCCATTAATTCAGATAAAGGGTATTTCTGATTAATAGGAACCAGCTCATCTCTCAGCGTATCGTTTGCTGCGTGCAAAGAAACTGCCATACTGACATCACACACCGCACTTAATCTATTCATTGCCGGCACTATACCGGAGGTGCTCACCGTGACACGACGTTTAGACAGTCCAAAGGTAAAATCATCCATCATTAGGTTCATTGCCGCAACCACATTATCAAAATTGAGTAGAGGCTCTCCCATACCCATCATTACGACATTTGTGATTTTTATTTCTGGCCCCAATCGCTTTTGAGCAACATAGAGTTGGCCAATAATTTCTGCTACAGACAGGTTCCTATTAAATCCCTGTCTAGCGGTAGAACAAAAAGTGCACGCCAGCGCACAACCAATTTGAGATGAAACGCATAAAGTACCCCGTTTTTCTTCCGGAATAAATACGCTCTCAATTCGATTACCCAGGCCCATTTCTACAACCCATTTACGAGTGCCATCACTGGCAACCTGTTCAATGAGAATTTCCGGAGGCGTAATCGTACAGTGCTCTTTTAAATAAGCGCGCAAAGACTTGCTCAAATCAGTCATCTGATCAAAATCAGTGACATCTTCCTGATATATCCATTTCAACAACTGCGTTGCCCGAAATGGCTTTTCACCCATCTCAACAAAAAAGGCCGCAAGACCTTTTCTATCGAAATTGAGTAAATTAATTAACTCTTTATTAACGGATTCGGTCACAAAGTTCGTCATCTGAAAAGAAATAAGCTATTTCTTTAGCTGCTGATTCTGTAGCATCTGAACCATGCACAGCATTTTCATCAATACTTTCAGCGAAATCTGCACGAATAGTACCTGCATCAGCTTCTTTAGGGTTAGTTGCTCCCATTAAGTCACGGTTTTTCAATACCGCGCCTTCGCCTTCTAAAACCTGTACTACAACAGGACCAGAAATCATAAATGAAACCAAGTCATTAAAAAAAGGGCGCTCTGAGTGTTCTGCATAAAAACCCTCTGCTTTCTCTTTTGTTAATTGCTGCATTTTAGATGCAACCACTCTTAAACCATTTTTTTCAAAACGAGACACAATCTCACCAATTACATTTTTTGCAACTGCATCAGGTTTAATAATTGAAAAAGTACGTTCTATTGCCATGTTTGTAAAACTCCAAAAGTTTTATATTAAAAATTTAAAAACAGACTAAAGACTTAAGACTAAAAAATGCTCTTCACCTTTAGTCTTGCGTCTTTAGTCCTGTGTCTTTCGTCTGCCCTTAAGGCATCTCATCTATTTCTTCGCCTTCTTTAACCGGTACCATTAAGTCTTCTTTTGTAATACCTAATGCCAGAACGATAGGACTAGCCACATAAATTGATGAATAAGTACCAATACCCACACCAATTAGAAGTGCTATAGCAAAATTATGGATAATTTCACCACCCATGAATACCAATGCAAGCAGTACTAATGCCGTCGTTAATGAGGTCATCAATGTACGGCTTAATGTCTGATTAAGCGAAATATTCATAATGTGCTCTGAAGAACCCTTGCGTAAGGTTCTAAAATTTTCTCTGATTCGGTCATACACCACAATGGTATCGTTTAATGAATACCCGATAACAGCCAGTACTGCAGCCAGAACCGTTAAATCAAACTCCATTTGCAAAACTGAAAATAAACCCAGCGTAATAATCACATCATGAATCAGCGCAGCAACAGAGCCTAAAGAAAATTTATGTTCAAAACGCCATGCAACATAAATCAAAATACCGAACATGGAGTAAAGTAGTGCTAAACCGCCATCTTCAGCCAACTCATCTCCCACTTGTGGGCCAACAAATTCAACTCTTCGCAAATCAGCAGGCTCAGCAGTATCTTTATTAACAGCAGCAAGTACATTAGTACTTAATTCAGCATTACTCACGCCATCTTTAGGCTTTATCCGTATCAGTACATCTTTAGTTGTACCAAAATTTTGCACTGTCGCATCAGAAAATCCCGCTTCACTCAGTGAATTTCTCAATACCGCTAAATCAGCAGATTGTTTATAGCCAACTTCAACCAGTGTTCCACCGGTAAAATCAATACCAAGCTTTAGGCCATTAACAGCCAGTGAAACAATAGAGCCTATAATTAAAAGACTCGACAAAATCAGGGCAATTTTACGCTTACCTAAAAAATCTATTTCTTGTTTAAACATTTTTTGCTTCCCAATTAAATTGATACTTTTTCAACGTGACGGTTACCGTAAACCCAATTAACAATCATCCGTGTTCCCCAGATAGCTGTAAACAGAGAAACTAAAATACCGATGGATAAGGTCACTGCAAAGCCTTTGACTGGCCCAGTACCGAAACCAAATAACACTAATGCCACCAAAAGTGTGGTGATATTCGCATCTAAAATAGTAACAAATGCTTTTTCATAGCCAGTATAAATACTCGATTGCGGTGTATTACCAATTTTAATTTCTTCTTTAATACGTTCAAAAATCAATACATTCGCATCAACAGCCATACCCACTGTTAAAACAATACCGGCAATACCTGGCAATGTTAGCGTTGCTTGTAAAAGTGATAAAAGCGCAACAATCACAACTAAGTTAAAAGCCAAGGCCACATTAGCAATTAAGCCGAAAGTTTTGTAATACACGGCCATCAAAATCAAAACCAAAACAAAACCGACAACAACAGACATCAAACCTTTATCAATATTATCTTGTCCCAGGCTAGGCCCCACAGTACGCTCTTCTACAATATCAACCGGCGCAGCAAGTGCTCCAGCTCTAAGTAATAAGGCCAAATTACGTGCTTCTTGTGGACTATCTAAACCTGTGGTTTGAAAACGTTTACTAAAAGTATCTCTAATGGTTGCGACACTAATTACTTTTTCAACTTTTTCCTTATGTCGAATTTTCTTACCGTTCACTAACCGTGTTTCAGTTTTATATTCAATAAACACGACAGCCATTGGCTTACCAATATTTTTCTGGGTCATCTTGCCCATTTTTTTGGCACCAATACCGTTTAAAGTAATAAATACTGCAGCTGAACCATTTTGGTCCAGACCTGATGAAGCATCTACAATCTGATCACCAGTCACAATAACGCGTCGTTTTAACAAGATAGGCTGGCCATCTTTTTCATAAAACAAACGTGATCCGACAGGTACTCGTCCTGAAATAGCTTTCTGAACATCATGTTCAACATCAGCCAGACGATATTCTAATGTAGCAGTAGTTCCTAATATTTCTTTTGCACGCGTAGTGTCTTGAACACCCGGTAACTGAACCACAATACGATTATCACCTTGTTGTTGAATTACCGGTTCTGCTACACCAATCTCATTAACTCGGTTACGCAAAGTCGTCATATTTTGCGCTAATGCAAATTTCTTAATCTCTTTTTTCTCATTTTCAGAAATATTAACCAGTAAAACAGTCGCGTCGTCTGTTTCTTTTATCGTTAACTCTCTAAAATCTGTAGACAAAAGATCCAAACTTGCCTGCGCTGACTCTGCAGTTTTTAATTGAATTTTAATCTGACCGGCTTCTTTTGAAACAGATTTATATCTGATTTTTGCTGCTCGAAAACCCGCTCGGATATCATTATAGTAACGATTCTCAGCTTGCTTAATGGCAGCATCCATATCTACTTCTAAAAGAAAATGTACCCCACCTCGCAAATCTAAACCCAAATACATTGGACTAGCACCAAACGATCTCAGCCATTCTGGTGTAGCAGGCGCCAAATTCAAAGCAACCGTAATATTCTGGCCACTAGACTCTCTTAGTAAATCAGCTGCTTTTAGCTGATCATCGGTATTATTTAATCGCACCAGAATTTTTCCATCTTCAAATTCAAATGCTTTTAATGCTAAGCCAGATTTTTTAAGTTGAATTTCAACTTCATCAGCCTTTGCTTGCTGTAGCTTCTTAGTTGTTGATGACGACAACTGTACCGAAGGGTCATTACCATAAAGGTTTGGTAACGCATAAAGAATTCCAAAAACTAATGCAATTAGAATTAGGAGGTTTTTCCAAATAGGGAAACGATTTTGCATTTTTTTTCCAACGATTAAACGCAAAAACTCAACAGATCACACTCTGTTGAGTTTTTTGAGAAACCAAAATTAAGCTTTAGATTTTGCTTTTTTATTAACAGTTTTATAAGTACCTTTAGGCATCATATTTGCAATAGCATGGCGTTGAACTTGTATAAAAACATTATCGCCTATTTCCATTTTGACAAAGTTCTCATCAACTTCAGCGACTTTTCCAAGAATTCCGCCAGAAGTAACTACTTCAGCACCTTTAGATAAAGCGGACAACATCTGCTTTTGCTCTTTAGTTTTTTTACTCTGAGGACGAATGAATAAAAAATAAAAGAAAACCAATATGGCTAATGGAAACACTAGACCTTCAATGCCGGGAGCAGCGCCTGCTGGAGCAGCTTGAGCTGCAGCATCAGATATAAAAAAACTCATCATCTTCCTCAATTGTTATAGTTATCATATTCCCTTAAACCATCGCCAAGACAGTCTTAAGGTAAAAACTGTCCATTATGACACAGATGGTACGGATTTTCCTCGCAACTGATAAAATTGTTTCACATAATCATCAAATTCACTTAGCTCAATCGCAGCCCGCATTTCTTCCATCAATTTTAAATAGTAATACAGGTTATGAATTGTATTCAGCCTCGGGCCTAACATTTCTTTACACTTATCTAAATGGCGCAAATAAGATCGTGAATAATTTTGACAGGTATAACACGCACAAGACTCATCTAATGGCTTAGTATCAAATTCATACTGACTATTTCTGATTTTAACAACACCCGTCGTAGTAAATAAATGTCCATTTCTGGCGTTACGAGTAGGCATAACACAGTCAAACATATCAATACCCCGTCTAACCGCTTCAACCAAATCTTCTGGCGTGCCAACTCCCATCAAATACCTAGGCTTATCAACCGGCATTTTATGATGCACCACATCCAGTGTCGCCATCATTTCATCCTTTGGCTCCCCAACCGAAAGACCACCAATCGCATAACCATCAAAACCTATATCTAACAAGCCATCAATAGACTCTTGCCGCAAATGTTCATACATACCACCCTGAACAATACCAAACAAAGCAGACGGATTATCGCCATGTGCCTGCTTACTTCGTTCCGCCCAGCGTAAAGATAATCGCATTGAGTCAGCCGCTTCCTGTACCGTTGCAGGATAAGGCGTACATTCATCAAAGATCATCACAATATCAGAACCCAAGTCTCGCTGTACTTGCATTGACTCTTCAGGACCCATAAAAATTTTACTGCCATTAATGGGTGATTTAAAAGTAACCCCTTGTTCAGTAATCTTACGCATTGCACCTAGGCTAAAAACTTGAAAACCACCTGAATCAGTCAGTATCGGCTTATCCCAGTGCATAAAATCATGCAAATCACCATGCGCCTTCATTACGTCCATACCAGGGCGCAACATTAAATGAAAGGTATTACCTAAAATAATTTGTGCACCAATCCCTGTTAACTCTTCTGGCGTTAATGATTTAACCGAGCCATAGGTACCAACAGGCATAAAAATGGGGGTTTCAATGACGCCACGTGCAAAGGTCAACTGTCCTCTACGGGCATTACCATCGGTATTCTTTAATTTAAATTCCATTAAATGCTATTTATATTTGAAGTTAGTTAAGTTAAAAATCATGAAGCAACTGACACAAAAAAGCCCGCAGCCAAACAACTTACGGGCTATTTTATACACGTTCACAGTCCTTGCTCCAGCACAATAACCTGACTTGAATAAAAAACCACCCTAATTCAAGCGCCGCTATTGCTTTTTTTACCATTCTAACATTCCCAATAATACAAGACGCCATAAAACTTTATATATAGGCTAAAAATGCAAAATGTTAGGATCGGATTAAAAGAACCATTGATTCCCATTGATCTCTTAAAAACACGCCTTATACCCCCTGACTAGCGGATATGAAAGCAGCCTGATTGACCATACAGCACTTAAAAATAGGGATTACAGCTCACATCAACTTAATTTATATATAAACGGGAACGACAAGCAGGTTTATCATTTTCTAAAGCTGTTTCTATTCTGTTTTTCAACAACAGAGATGCTGTCACCAAACACCTTGAATGTATTCTCACCGTACATTAATAGACAGGTTAAAAACAACTCACCCCACTCTAACGAATATAACCACTCGGTTTTCCCGAATTCTTAGCTAAAAACCACATGCTACATGTGATTTTGACTCTTTTATTTTGATTCCATTACCAACTCAATCCTAGCGTCATAAATACGATAATCAAAGATAATGTAGCTGCATTCTGAAACACTTCGTCCCAGTCATGATGGCTGATGTTTGTTTCATTCATTAATTCGTCTATTCTGTTGTGAACTTGGTCTTGCATATGAATATTTTTTATCATGATGTTTTCCTCTTTTTATTATTATTTATAACTTCTCATTTGTCCTACTAACACACCTTGAATTTCTACTTGTTGAGGTAGAAAACTCATGGCTTTCATACTTTTATTAGCAGGAATCAATAGGGTTTCATGTGGGTATTGCTCTATATACTTTAATGTTGCATCGGCTTTATCGACTAGAGCCACAACAATCTCTCCATTTCTTGCATGACTTCGCTGTTCAATAATGACCCAGTCACCATCGAAGATACCGTCTTCAATCATAGAATCCCCTTTTACCTGAAGGATATAACAGGGATTATCCGTTTTTATTTCATCAGGAACTGTCATATAACTGATATTTTCTAGCGCTTCTATAGGAGAGCCTGCTGCAATCATCCCTACAAATGGCGTAAACTGCTCTTGATTAATAGTCGTTGATTTTTCAGCCCTTACTTGAGTTTCAAATGCCTGTTCTGTTAGTCGAACACCTCGTTGCTTACGGTTTGACGCTTCTACCATACCTGCGTTAATCAAGCCTTGAATATGTTTATGCAATGAACCTCTGGATTTAAGCCCCATTGCAAAGCATAATTCATCTAAGGTAGGTGCTTGGGCAAATCGCTCTTGATTGGCTATAAGAAAGTCTAAGACTTCTTGTTGTTTTCGCGTTAAATTAAGATTACTTTGCATCATTGTTCTCTGTTCGTTTTTGGTAATATTAGACCAAGAACAAAAAGAGAACAAGTTTTTTATTCATTTTTTTCCCTTTCCATACTGACCACTTATTTATGGCAATTTACAAAGATATTGAGACCCTACAATCTGAAATGAGTGAATGGCGTCATCATTTTCATCAATTCCCTGAAACAGCATTTGAAGAAACCAATACCTCCAGCTTTATCAGTTCAAAATTGAAAGGTTTTGGCCTTGATGTTCATGAAGGATTAGGTAAAACAGGTGTTGTTGCCAGTTTATCTCGTGGCAATAGCACTAAAAGTATCGCTTTGCGTGCTGATATGGATGCGCTATTTATTGATGAAAAAAATGAGCTGCCTTATAAGTCTCAACATAAGGGAAAAATGCATGCCTGTGGTCATGATGGGCATTCCGCTATGTTATTAGGTGCGGCTAAATATTTAGCCAATAATACTGATTTTAACGGCACTGTTTATTTTATCTTCCAACCTGCTGAAGAAGGTCGTGCCGGTGCTAAACAAATGATTGACGACGGTTTGTTTGAGATGTTTCCCGCTGACTGTGTTTTTGGTTTGCATAACTTTCCTGATATTCCTCAAGGCCATTTTGCGATTAAAACAGGAGCAATGATGGCTTCTTTCGACTGCTTTGAAATTGTGTTATCTGGCCAGGCAACACATGCGGCAATGCCTCATTTGGGTAATGATGTATTGACTGCGGCGGCGCAAGTGATTACGGCTTTACAAACTATTGTGAGTCGAAATGTGGATCCCGCTGATTCTGCTGTGTTGAGCATTACCCAAATACACGGAGGCAATACCTGGAATGCCATTCCTGACTCTGTCACATTAAGAGGGACTTATCGTTGTTTTAATTCAGATGTTCAGCAATTGATCAAAGATAAACTGATACAAATAGTTGAGTCCTTAGCTACGGGTTTTAATTTAAGCGCTGAAATTAACATTAATCCTGAAAATGCGGGATACCCTGTCACCAGTAATTCAGAAGCTGAAACGGCTATAGCTATATCGGTTGCTCAGGAAATCGTTGGTATTGATAATGTTAATTTACAACCGGTACCGAGCATGGGCTCTGAAGATTTTTCCTTTATGCTACAAGAAAAACCGGGATGTTATGTGTGGCTAGGAAATGGATCCTCTGATGGTGATTGCCTATTGCATAACCCGCATTACGATTTTAATGATGCTATATTAACGGTAGGCGCCAGCTACTGGGTTAAGTTAGTTGAAACTATTTTAACGTAAATAATCCTAAATAAATCTGTTGAATCATGGTTTCTAGCACAATCTCTTGATTCCTCAGCACTTCAAAAAAATGCCCGCTTAACCTATAGGTGAAGCTAAGATTTTTTTAAAGCACTGACAAACCAATAACTTGCACTATAATTCCATTCTCAACTGATTTTTTTAGGATAAAGATTATTATGGCTGAGTATAAAGAACTACTACTTTTAAGGCACGGTAAATCCGATTGGAATACTGATTCTACTGATTTTTATCGCACTTTAAATAATCGTGGAAAGCGCAATGCGCAACAAATGGGTGAATGGTTAGATGACCAATCACTGCCACCTGATTTAATCATTAGCTCTCCTGCCACTCGAGCACTGACAACGGCTGAAATAGTCAGTCTAGCAATGGGAATAACCGTCGATTCAATTGAAACTGACAAATCAATTTATGAAGCAAGCCTATCTGATTTACAGCATGTTCTATCGCAGATACCCGATTCAGTTCAACGGCTTTTAATGGTTGGACATAATCCAGGTTTTGAATATTTAGTTCATACTCTATCGCCCAATATCCCAACAGCAAAAAATGGAAACCTTATGCCTACCGCGACTTTGGCTTATTTTCAGTTGGATTCACAATGGTCTACTGTCATTGGTGATTCATGGATTCAGCGACCTAAAGATTTACCATCATAAAATACTGTCAAATATTGCTTATCACCTATAAAGTTCATCACTTGATCAACTGACAAATCGTTTCAAATACATCAGCAAACATTTCAGGCGTTAATCGTTTGGTTTGTAGATTGTAGCGGCTGCAATGATATGAACTGACCAGCTTTTTACCATCGGGTAACGTGTACTGTTTATTATGCCCAAATTTTGCAGCACTCAGTTTTAATCCATAGGCTTTCAACACTGCTTGATGAGCAATACTGCCTAAAACCATAACTACCGCTTGCTCAGGCAGACTGTTTATTTCTTCAGCTAAAAAGTGATTGCATTGCTTGACTTCTGCTGCCATCGGTTTATTTTGTGGCGGCAAGCATTTGACTGCATTCGTTATACGACAATTGATTAAAGATAGCCCATCATCCAATGACTCTGATTTATTCTGATTACTAAAGCCGAAATCAAATAGCGTCTGATACAACAAAACACCAGAAGTATCACCGGTAAAAGGTCGACCCGATGCATTAGCCCCATGCATTCCAGGCGCCAATCCAACAATTAAAAGCTGGGGATTCTTCTCACCGAATGGAGGAACAGGACGAGCATGATAAGTGGGGTGCTTTTGTTTTACTTCACAAAGAAACTTATCCAGCCTTTTACAAGCTCTACATTCCAGGTCAAAAACCAGCTTTGAAAACATATAATCAATGCGCTATAAAATAAAGCATTAGATTATACCGGAATCCTTTTTATCGAAGACAATAGTCAAAAAACCAAGCATTAATGCTGCTACTTTACACCTAACTCATAGAGCAACTGAACAGGAAACTAAGGATTAGCATGCTCTTCTTCTTTGTTTTTTTTAGCAAAACCCGCGCCTTTTTTTACTTTTGCTTTGAGTTCCAGGTTTTCAATCAATAAACGATAATCCATATCCATTTTATGCATTTCAGCAAAACAACTCGCAACAGCTGCAATAGCATTAGGCACTTCATCTTTTTTCTTGTAAGACTGCAAGTTTTTATCGCTCACTTTAATTAGTTTGCTAAACTTTGGCAGGCTTATTTCTGCATCAAGCAATAATTTTTTAAATTCTATAAAACTCATAACACTTTCCACATCAAACACCAATTAGCTATATTTTATAACCAATCAATATATTTTGTTGACCAAAAAAACCAAAAGCCCTACTATAGCCATAACTTATTACCATTAGTAAGTTTTTATATCATTTATTGGAGAAAAACATGTCAAAAGTAGTTAAGAAAAAAGTTGCACTGAAAGTGGCTAAAAAAATCACTAAAAAAGCCGTTGCTAAAAAAGTGATTGCCAAGAAAAATGCTAAGTCTGTTATCAAAAAAGCAGTAAAAGCAGTTTTAAACAAAAAAGCAAGCAACAAAAAAGCAGCGAAAAAAGTTGCAAAAAAAGCAGTAAAAAAAGCGGCTTAAGAACATAACAATTTTTGAATGGCTCTCCCTTGCTTTCAGCATGGGCTAGCCATTCTATATTATCGCACCCTCCCCTTTCAATTTCACACCAAAACCTAGCCTCTTTACTACATCCTCATATATTCAATCCTGAATAAAAAAGCCATTGTCATAATTCTATACGCATAAAAATGTTAGTGTTACCTTATTGCCTATATAAACAACCAAAAAAGCTGAGTACAGCTATTGAATTTAACTAAACTTATTCAGAACTAATGACAGCAAACCATTTAAACTTTGATTTACCCTCAAACCTCAGCGTAAAAAAGTTTATATCAAAACTTAATAAATACGCTGATCTGCAGATAGTAACGCAGCAATATACGATAAAGACTTTTTACGATAGTTTTGACTGGCGTTTATATAATGCCGATATGACATGCGAATTTAACCATTCACAAATCATTTCACGACTAGAATTAAACAATCATAAAAATGGTCATTTAATTGCCAAGCTGGATACTGACCATGTCCCTAGTTTTAGTCAGATATTTCCTGATGGCGCATTTAAGCAGCATATTACCGATCCTTTGGAAATGAGAGCTTTATTGCCTTTATGCCACCTTCCCTATGAAGCTTACCTGATTAATATCTTAAATAAAGATCAAAAAATCATTTTACGTCTACAAGTTGATGATTATGAGTTTCTTAATAATCGCATCCAGCTTCTTCCTCTTAAAGGCTACGACAAGGCCCTCCAAAAATTCACCACCCTATTACAAGACAAATTTGAACTTACCCCTTCTGCTTGCAGCACTGTTCTAGACGAAGCGCTTAAACAACAGGGACGAAAACCCAAAGATTACAGCTCCAAACTGGCTATAAAATTAAAACCAGATATGCGGGCCGATAAAGCAAGTAAATTGATTTACAAACATTTACTACAAGCCATACAAATGAATGAGGCTGGAACGATTGCCGATACAGACTCAGAATTTTTGCATGATTTTCGTGTTGCTGTACGCCGGACTCGTTCAGGTTTAAGTCAAATAAAAAACACTTTACCCACAGAAATAGTTTCCAAATATGCCAGTTTCTTTGCCTGGCTAGGACAAATTACCGGCCCCACCCGTGACTTGGACGTATACTTACTCAGTTATCCTCAATATAAAGAAATCTTACCTTTATCGCTACAGGGTGATATTGCCCCCTTATATGATTTTCTTATACAAAAACAAATACACGCTCAAAAAGAGCTTGCTGAAAAACTAAAAAGCTCAGAATTTAATAAACAACTCGTTGCCTGGGAAGAGTATTTAAATGAGTCATCTCCAAAAAAAGGCGCGGCAAGCCAAGCAAGTCAAACGATATATGAACTCTCTAACCAGAGAATTTGGAAAGTATACCAACGTGTATTAAAAGACGGCAAGGCAATCAAAGATGCCTCCCCCGCTGAAGCACTACATGATTTACGGAAAACCTGTAAAAAATTACGTTATTTAATGGAATTTTTCCAAAGCCTATACCCTGAGACAGAAATAAAACATGCGATCAAGTCATTAAAAGGCTTCCAGTCAGTTTTAGGTGATTTTCAAGATTATGAAATCCAAGAATTAAGCATCAAGCACTTTAGTGAGGAAATGATGCGTGACAACACCCCATCAAATACATTGCTAGCCATGGGTGTTTTGGTGCAATATTTAGACATTAAGAAATGTGATGCACGCAATCATTTTGCCGAGCAATTCAGTTTATTTGTAGAAACAAAAAACCACACCATGTTTAAACAATTATTCAAACAAAAAGCATAAAGGAATATTAATGACTATTATTGCTACATATAATATAAAAGGCGGCGTTGGCAAAACCTCGACCGCTGTCAATCTTGCTTTTTTAGCAGCCAAGAACAACTACAAGACACTCGTTTGGGATCTAGATCCACAAGGTGCAAGCAGCTACTACTTTAGAGTAAAACCTAAAGTAAAAGGTGGCAGTAAAGAATTGATTGCCGGAGACAGGGAACTTGATGGTTTAATTAAAGCGACTGACTTTGAAAACCTTGATTTACTTCCTGCTGATTTTTCCTTCCGGAATCTTGATTTAGTCCTTGATGGTCGTAAAAAACCCACGCAACGTCTTAAGAAATTATTAACGCCTTTGACCAAGGAATATGATTTTATTTTTTTAGACTGTCCGCCTAATATTTCATTATTATCAGAAGCCATATTCGAAGCATCCGATTTATTGCTATCGCCAATTATTCCAACCACTCTGTCCCTACGCACCTTAGAACAGTTAAAAAAATACATTAAAGATAACAAACTTAAACATATTCAATTATTACCTTTTTTCTCTATGGCTGACAGGCGAAAAAAAATGCATAGAGAGATCATTGAAACATTAGCACAGCAACATCCTGACATTTTACAAAGCATTGTCCCCTATGCCAGTGATATAGAACGCATGGGCTGGGAACGCATGCCTTTAGGTGGATATATTAATAAATCACGTTCGGTGGAGGCATATGAATCCCTTTGGAAAGAGTTATTAGCCATAATGACCGAATAATTCAACGCATTCCCAACAAAATATAGACAGTCACAATCTTGTCACATTTAGTCGCCATAATAAGCCTGTTTTTACCCTGTTCTATGAAGACAGTAAAATTTGTTGGAGACTAACTCATGTATAAAAAGATTTCATTTGCTCTATCTGCATTAAGCCTAGTTGTTGCTAGCCATACTGCAGTTGCTGAACCTCACTACAATGTAGACGATTATTATCAGGTCAGTAAAGAAGGCCGTATTTATATTTTTGATGATTATAAAACTTATGCCAGCTTTAATCAGCTTGGCGAAACGGCATATCGTTTAACACGTATCGGCGCAGGCCCTAAAGGTGAAACCATTGTTTTTGGTCTAACTAAAAAAGATAAAAAAATGCGTTCTGGTCTAGGTTCAGTCGCTTTATATGAAGGAAAAGCAGAAGGCATTGCTGATGGTTTTTACGGTGAAGTTGTCGATGACGGCCGTCTTTATGTGTTTAGTGAATGGGCTGATTTAAAATCATTTTTATCAGTGGGAGAAGCCCCTTACCGTTTCACACAAATTGGCTCAGGCCCAAAAGGTGAGACTGTTGTCTACGTGCTAAACAAGAAAAACAAAAAGAAAAGACCTGATGCTTTAATGGCTGAGTTTAGTAAAAAACACAGTTAATAAACATTGCCTAAAAAAGCCATCTCATTAAGATGAGGCAATAGCTTGTAGATTACTATACAGGAGTACAAAAACATGTTTTTGTACTCCTAAGGCAACTAGCTCTTAAGCACTATTCCATACCTGATCGGATCATGAAAGCGCTGTTATCTCAGAAAAAATGCCTAATCAAATAAATACTGATTTGTTACCAGAGCTTCAGCAAATTGAAGCGATTATTGAGCATGATAACAATCGTTATTTATCCACGGAAATTCTAGGGCACATCCCTTTTCAAGATAAATCATTACCGATACACGCTTTATCACTTGGAAGCACAGCAATTAATGCACCCTGCATTACTTTTGTTGGCGGGATTCATGGTTTGGAACGCATCGGCACTCAAGTCGTACTCACCTTTCTGGAAACACTCTTAACACGATTGAAATGGGATCTTAACTTTGAAGATTTGTTACAACGTGTGCGTATTATTTTTTTACCGTTAATGAACCCCGTTGGTATGATTAACAGTACCCGCGCCAATGGTAATGGCGTTGATCTTATGCGCAACGCACCCGTTGATTGTCTCGAAGAGGCCATATGGTTAGGTGGCGGCCATAGAATATCCAACAAACTCCCCTGGTACCGAGGCAAACTCGGTGCAGCGATGGAATCTGAAGCACAAATATTGAGTGATTTTATTGCCAAAGAAGTACTACCAGCCCCCTTTAGCTTAGTTCTTGATTGCCACTCAGGATTTGGTTATCACAATCAGATATGGTTTCCTTATGCCAAAAGCCGCCTGGAACCTATTAAACATTTAGGTGAAATATACTATTTACGACAACTATTCTTCCAAACCTATCCTTACCAAAACTACAAGTTTGAACCGCAATCACAACACTACCTTACCCACGGTGATTTGTGGGACCATATCTATCAACAATCATTAGCACAAGATAATATTTTCTTACCCCTTACCTTGGAAATGGGCTCATGGCGATGGATTCGAAAAAATCCGTTCCAACTCCGAACTTCACTGGGTTTATTTCACCCAATGAAACCGCACCGTATTAACCGTGTTCTTAGAGGACATTTAATATTGATGGAATTTTTATTGCATGCTACTTTATCTTACAAAAAGTGGCTCAATGAAAGTCATTCCCTAAAAATGACCGAGCAAGCAATGACCCGTTGGTACAATGAAAAACAATAGAACGACTTTTATTTTGATTCGCGGCTTACTCCGCGAACAAAGGCACTGGGGACAATTTATTCCCAGCCTAAAGCAACAATTCCCTACCGCAAGAATCATTAGCCTAGACATCCCTGGCAATGGCAGCCTGTATCAGCAAACTAGCCCAAATACTATTGCCGGATTAACAGAAAGCTTACGCCAGCAACTCCCCCATCGCAGCCAATTACATTTAATTGCCATTTCTATGGGAGGAATGATTGCGATAGACTGGATGAACCGCTACCCAACAGAAATAAAATCAACCGTTTTAATTAACAGCAGTCTTGCCAACTACTCACCTTTTTACCAGCGACTAAAATGGCAAAACTACCCAGCCATTTTTAAACAAATATTTCAGCCAGCCCAACCCATTGAGCCGCTCATTCTAAATCTCACTTCGAATAAATATCAGGACGATACTGAATTATTAAAAAACTGGGAATTATGGCGTAAGCAATTTCCTGTTTCGACTAAAAGCGCTTTTAATCAGCTATGGGCTGCAGCTAAATTTAAAAGCAACCTTAAACCACTACACCCACTCCTTATTGTCGCATCAAAAAAAGATAAACTGGTTGATTACCGTTGCAGCTTAGCGTTACAAAAGCAATGGCAAAGTGATTATATTGAACACAACTCAGCAGGACATGACCTGCCATTAGACGATCCAGACTGGATGGCTCAGTCTATCCACCGTTGGCATCAAGAACTTTAAAACCGCCTACAAAAAAACCATATTTGCTGTTTCAATGAGAGTAATCAACAAAAAGCCATTTTCAATAGTATCATCAATCAATGCCAGCAACCGGCTTGCCCAACAAACAATTCGGCATCTATCCTTAGGCAACTTTTAATGAATGCACCCCTAATTCATTTTTATATTGTTCAACTTGCCAAAGATCATAAGCTACCTGGTGCCCCATCCAACTTTCAGGGCTAGCACCTAAAGCAATTGATAATCTAACCGCCATTTCTGGTGTAACACTACCATTGCCATTTATTATTTTTGATAACGTTTTTCTACTAACAGCTAAAGCCTTAGCTGCTTCAGTAATGCTTATTTTTTCTGGTTCGAGCCACAGCCCTTTTATCACCTCACCTGGATGAGGCGGATTATACATTTTCATACTACCTCCTAATGGTAATCCTCATAATTGACAATTTCTACATCACCGTCATGAAACCGAAATGTAATACGCCAATTTGCTTGTACTGTTACAGACCATATTCCTTTTTTACTCCCTTTTAATTCATGAAGCCTAAGAAATGGAATATCCATATCTTGAATTGTTTTTGCTTGGTTCAATTGAGCAAGAATTAAACGCAATCGTTCTGAATGTTGCGCTTGAATTCCCACTTTACTAGCCGTTCGATAGAATTTTTCCAAACCTTTATGAATAAAGCTCTTTATCATGGCTCAAATTGTAACCTTACAGTTATCAATTTACAATTTTATATTACCTAACTCCCACATCAGATGACACTGGCTGATGCCCATTAGCCCTGACAAATCACTGGTTTTTTATGAATAAGTCCTTGAAAAAACGAACTTTTCCATCAATATCCGCATATTTTACAGAACGCACCCTTTATATAGAAAATCATAGACAACACCCCATCTAAAAATAAATCCCCCACAAGCCTGCTCAGTCATATTCCTGAAATATTTGCCCTATACAATCATGCACAATAACGAATAGAAAGGAACAGAAAGCATGATTAATGCTGAGAAAATTTTAACCGAGACGTATCCACAATTAAACATCAATAAAAACAGTAAACTCTTGTTAAAACTTGTAAAAAAATTATTACATGAAGATGACTTTAATCAAGTTATTCATAAAAATCAGCATTTACGTGGGTTTGCTTTTTTAGACAAGCTACTTCATTATTTTAAGTTTAGCTACCAAATCAGCCCTAACTCCTATAATAACATTCCTTCTGAAGGCCGCTTATTGATTGTAGCTAATCATCCTATTGGCACCTTAGATGGACTTGCGTTAGTAAAACTTATTCGATCCGTACGCCCTGATGTTCGCATTGTTGCCAATCGCGTTTTATCTTATATGGAGCCATTAGAATCTGTATTTTTACCCGTTGATGTTTTGTCTAAAAACAGCAGTCATAAAAAATCCTATCAAGCCATGCTGGCAGCACTGGATAACGAAGAGGCCGTTATTATATTTCCTTCCGGGGAAGTCTCCCGCATTACCCCCAAAGGCATACGTGATGGCAAATGGAAAACAGGCTTTATAAAACTGGCTAAAAAAGCAAAATCCCCTGTGTTACCTATTCATATTAAAGCCTCTAACTCTGCTTTATTTTATGGCCTGTCTACCCTGTACAAGCCCTTAGGTACATTTATGCTGGTACAGGAAATGTTTAATAAAAAGAATCAGGAGCTTAAATTTAAAGTGGGCTCTCCCGTTCCTTATCAAGCATTTATCAATGAGGATAAGACCAGTAAACAGCTCAGCCAACTGTTTCGCCAACATGTACAAAATCTCGGCAAGAAAAACAAAAAAGCTTTATTTAAAACCGTTGAAACCATTGCTCACCCCGTTAATAGTAAAGCCTTAAAAAAAGCCCTTTACCAGTCTCGTCTATTGGGTGAAACCAAAGATGGTAAAAAAATATTTCTTTATCAATTTAAAGATGATTGTCCTGTGATGCAAGAAATTGCACGATTACGCGAATTAACCTTTCGCACCGTTGAAGAAGGAACCGGAGAGTCTCATGATTTGGACAAATACGATATCTATTACAGCCATTTAGTTTTATGGGATGAAAATGACCTGGAAATTGTAGGCTCTTACCGCATCGGGGAAGGCCATAAAATCATGGCAACTCATGGTGTTGAAGGATTCTATACCAACACTTTGTTCAGTCTAAACAGCGAGTTTCAAAGGTACCTGCCTAACAGTATTGAATTAGGTCGCAGTTTTGTTCAACCACGCTATTGGGGCCAGCGCAGCTTGGATTACCTATGGTATGGCATTGGTGCTTATTTAAGGGAACAACCTGAAATCAAATATTTATTTGGCCCGGTCAGTATGAGCAATGCCTATCCTCAGCAAGCCAAGGAAGTCATTATCAGTTTTTATAAGCAACAGTTTGGCTCAGATTTATCACTCGCTACAGCAAAAACACCGTTTATTATTTCAGATCAGGCACAGCAGTTTGCAGCTGCTGAGTTTAATGAAGACTACAAAACCAGTTATAAAATTTTAAACAGTGAATTAAAAAAACTGGGCGTCAAAGTCCCTACCCTTTATAAACAATACGTTGAATTATGTACCGATAAAGGCTGTCAATTTATTGATTTTAATATCGACCCCGATTTTAACAACTGTATTGACAGTTTAATTATGGTTGAGCTGGATAAGATAACGGATAAGAAAAAGCAGCGTTATATTGAACGAAAACTGGCGGCTTAGGAATCTTTTCCAAATATTGTTCGGATGGTGCTTGTGAACTTATGGAATAATGACAAAGGACCCTGTATTTCTATTTGTTATTTTTCGTTTAAAATGCCTGTCAATCACCAACCCTAAACAGACAAAACAATCTAATAAATCAAAGTATTACCCTACCGTACTAAGAAATACGGTCTTTGCAAAACAGGCTAAATTCATGGGCAGGTAAGGGTTTGCTAAAGTAATAACCCTGATAGTGAAAACAACCATGTTCATGTAAAAAATCCAGTTCCACTTTGTTTTCCACCCCTTCAGCTATAACACTAAACCCCATATGCTTGGCCATAGATATGATGGTATCAACAATGACTGTTGAAGCATCATCCTTTGATATGACCTCTACAAACGCTTTATCAATTTTCAACTGATCCATTGGTAAGCGCTGCAAATAAATAAGCGATGAATATCCCGTTCCAAAATCATCAACAGAAAAAGTAAACCCTAATGATTTTAATTCAGTCATGATGTGTATGGCTTCCTCAATATTATCCATCATTAGTCCTTCAGTAATTTCTAAAGCAATTTGATGTTGAGGAATTTTATATTGCTCAATTAATCCACTGAGTTTATCTGAAAAATCATTTTGGAAGAATTGTCGTGGACTGATATTGACTGCAAGCTTTGGCAATACAAGGCCTTGTTTATTCCACTCACTCACCTGATAAAAAGCTTGTCGCAATACCCAGTCACCGATATTTATAATTAGACTACTTTCCTCTGCTATGGGAATAAATTTAGCGGGTGACATAAAACCGTGCTTTGGATGGTTCCAACGAATTAACGCCTCAGCACCGATTAAATTTCCTTGTGGATCAACTTGCGGTTGGTAATTTAATGTAAATTCATTATTACTTAGTGCATGTCTGATACCTTCCATGATCATAAAACGCTCATCCGCTATTTCTTGCATACTAGGATGATAAAACTGTATTTGATTACGCCCTGCGTCTTTTGCCCTGTACATCGCATTATCAGCCTGCTTTAACAATTCCAGAGAATTATCATGATTTTCAGGAAATAAAGTGATGCCTATGCTTGGTGAAACAAAAAGCTCATGTCCTTTAAATGTATAGGGGCAGGTTAACTTACTCTTTATTTTTTCTGCTAGGTTCTGGGATAAACTTAAAGATGCTTCAATATTGTTATCTAATTCAGGCAGGATAATGACAAATTCATCCCCGCCTATTCGTGCAACCGTATCAACCTCTCTCAAAGTATCTCGTAGTCGTTGGGCTGTTTGACACAAGACTTCATCACCTGCTGCATGGCCTAAGGTGTCATTTATATGCTTAAAATTATCTAAATCAATAAACAACAACGCACTGATATGTTTTTTTCGGACAGCTAATGCCAATTCATGTTCCAAGCGATCAAGCATGCGTCGTCTATTCCCCAAGCCTGTTAATGGATCAAAATAAGCTAGATTTTGGATTCGCTCTTCATCTTTTTTAACCTGACTAATATCGCTAAAAATACCCGCATAATGGGATACTTTTTGTGTCTCTTCATCAATAATGGCCGTGATCGTTAATAGCTCTGGATAGGTTTCACCATTCTTACGACGATTAACTATTTCACCTTGCCAGTGTCCATCCTGATCAATTTGTTCCCACATACTTTGATAAAAACTCTCATCATGATAACCAGAGCTCAATATGGATGGAGATTTACCAATGACATCACTTTCTTCAAAACCAGTTATATGTGTAAATGCAGGATTACACGATTGAATAATACCGGCTTTATCCGTAATAATGACAGCTTCCAGCGAACTTTCGATTACTTTCTGAGCCAGTTGCAATCCTTTTATAGAAGCTGATAATGAAGCCTCTTTTTCATCAAGAATATTTTTTAATTCGGCAATATAACTACTCCTTAGTCCATTAAGAATATCTGTTAAATTGACGATAGCAATAAGATTTTCCGCATAATCTGTCACCCCTAGATGACGAATATTATTGTTTATCATCCGATACTTTGCCTGAAAAAGAGATTCATTTTCATTCAGAGAAATTAAACCTTTTGTTGCAAATGTACTGATGGTCGGAGATTTATCACCTGTAGCAATTGCTTTTATAATATCTCTCTCAGTAAGAATACCTTTAACATCGTCAGGAAAATTAATGGCAACAGCATCTACCAATGTTTCGCGCATAACACTGGTTGCTTTTGATATAAGCGCTTCTGAATCAATAATTGGAACAGATAATTTAACAATACTTGTCAGAGTACGTGGAACCAGATAAAAGTCATGACTATAATTTAAAACAACATCAGTCTGGGAAATAATACCGGTTCGGTTTCCCTCTTTATCCGTTACTAAATAATGTCTAAACCCATCCTGTCTGAATTGTTCAGAAACCTCATCTAAGCCCATAGAATCAATTACTGCTTTAACCGGAGAACGCATAACTTCAGAAACAGGTTTATGACTATTTTCCTCTAACGAAAAGTCAAACCTGACAGCATCCCGTTCTGTCCATATCCCCAAGACGCTATCATCTTCCATAATGAGGATTGAGCTGCACGAATGCTCAGCCATCAGCTTTGTTACATAAAGCAATGAGTCATCAGGGTTACAGGAGAGCAGAGATGTTTGAACAATATCACGAACTAATGTCGTTTTAGAGGCTATGGAACTCATAATTTGTTTCCTTGCATAAATTATATTAACGTCTCTATACGTTATTTGGAGATTAGATTTATATCTGATGAGTTGTATCAACTTTCAATAAGCGGGGTGTGGGCTTATGTAACTCGTCTGCTGTGCTATATATTCGCTAAAGCGAATTTGTAGTTATTAATAAAAGCGGCTACGGAGCAAAAGATGGCCAGTCGCTCAATTAAAAAAGTTCGATATCGCCTTCTTCTATTTTTTCTTCCAGAATACCATCGGTGATCAAGTCCTCATAAAAGAACAGTTTGTTTCTTCCTTCTGCTTTGGCATGATACAGTGCTTGATCTGCCCGCCCAACAATATCACTTGCTATGGCATGTTCGTTCTTAATTTCTGTTGCGCCAATACTGATTGTAACCTGCCCTACCTGAGGAAAATTAAATGCTTCTATCGCCTTACGAAACCTTTCAAAAATCTCCGCTGAACTTGCCTTGTTTTCAACATGAACAATAGCTATAAATTCTTCACCACCAAAGCGAAATAGCAAATCTTTAGGTCGAAATGTTTTTTTCATGACTTGTGAAAGAAGCAAAAGAACTTCATCACCATAGACATGGCCGAATGTATCATTAACCCGTTTGAAATGATCAATATCTAAAATTGCAAGCCAATATTCGCCATCGTCAAGCCCTGCTCTTTTTTCATTTCCCGAATAAGAATCTGCTTGATGAATACTATTTAATGTAGTTTGTATTTTTGATACATTCTCATCAAATGTTTTACGGTTGAGCAGACCTGTTAGCTTATCTTTTTGGTTTTCTTCTAACAGACTATGAAAATTATGTGAAATACTCAGTAAACTTGTTATGACCAAATTCTCTGTTTCAGTCAGTTGTTTATATAGATTAATTGATAAATAACCGACAATGCCTTGTAAACCAGCAATGGGGTAGACCATGTAAAATAAATCATCTTTTTGAACAGAGTAGATTCTATCCGTTGATTCTATCCAATCTTGAGCTCGCTTTATTTCCTCTGGAACTTTAATATCTGCAACTTGAATTTCTTTAAATTCAGCAACACTATGCTTGCTATCTGTTTTTTCTGTTTCCGATGAATAACGAAGCAAGCGACATGGCTCATGAATGTTGTTGAATTTGTAAATACAGATATCTTGAACTTTCAACATTTCAGCCAATGTTCTTAGAAAGCTGAACTCAAAAATTTCAATATCACGTATTGAGGTCAACGACGCCACTTCGCTCAATATCATTGGTGCTTTGGTTGACCCTTTTTTTATCATGGAACCTATAATCAGCTTAATTTATATTTTATGCAAGTACATTTTTCAATCTATGTCTGCAATGGATAAATAGCTGTCAGTCTCGATACTCATTGCTGAATCAATAACTTCTCAAATGCTTCAATAGGCAGGGGTTTAGAAAACAAAAACCCTTGCCCGTAATCACAGTCTGCATCGATTAAAAGCTGTCGTTGCTGTTCTGTTTCAACTCCTTCTGCTATAACTTTTACTCCCAATTTATGTGCCATAACAATAATGGCTTCACATAAAGCAAGGTCATTAGAATCCGGCCCTAAATTACCAACAAAAGACTTATCTATTTTTAAATAATCAACATCAAATTTATTGAGATAAGAGAGTGCTGAATAGCCCGTTCCAAAATCATCAATAGCAACTTGTATATGGTTATCTCTGAAAGATAATAATTGGTTTTTTACAATATCAGAATCGTCTATTAACAAGCTTTCTGTAATTTCGACCAGTATATTATTGCCACTAACCCCTTGCTCATCCAAGTAATCTATCCATTGATGACAGTCATTCGTAGATCTAAATTGCACAGGTGATTTATTAATACTCACCTGAATATCCAGTCCATATTTTTGTTGCCATTTTTTTACCTGACATACGGCTTGTTGAAAAACCCAGTTACCAATTTTAATAATCAACCCGGACTCCTCCGCTAAATGTATAAACTCAACAGGACTAATCATGCCTTTGTTTGGATGGTTCCACCGCAACAGCGCTTCAGCTTTAATAATTTGTCCTGACTCAAAATCAATAATAGGCTGGTAATACAGCTGAAATTGATTTTCAATTAAAGCAGAACGTAAGTCATTCATTAATTGGTGGCGATATTGCGCAGCAATCTGCATGGATTGAGTGAAAAAACTGAACTGGTTTCGGCCCTTTTCTTTAGCTAAATACATTGCCTGGTCTGCATATTTAACCAGCATTTCAGCGGTATCGGCATCATTAGGAAGTAAAGCGATGCCTATGCTGGCAGAAATATAACCTTCCTCACCCCCCAAACTAAAAGGCATACACAAGCAATTGATAATATCCTCTGCAACACGTTCAACAGCGGTTATCTCATCCACTTCTGTTAAAATAACAGTAAACTCATCTCCTCCTAATCGTGAAACAGTATCAGAGTCTCTTACGCATTCATGGATACGTTTAGCCGTTTCAATTAACAAGATATCGCCATTGTCATGGCCTAACTCATCATTGATTTCTTTAAAATGATCCAAATCAATAAACAGTAAGGCTAACGGTTTTGATGTTCTTTTAGAGACCTTAATCTCATGGCCCAGTCGATCGGCAAACATATTCCGATTAGGCAATTGCGTTAATGCGTCAAAATTTGCTTGTCTCCATATTTTTTCATCCGCTAATTTTTTTGCTGTAATATCTGAGAACAAGCCGACACGCTGAATCAGTTTCTCGTCATCATCAAAAATGGTATTAATAGTCAGTAATTCAGCATATTCCTCGCCATTTTTCTTTTTATTCCAAAGCTCACCATGCCAGTGTCCAGTCGAATTAATACTTGCCCACATATCCTTATACAGTTGAGCGTTATTGCGACTCGACTTAAGAACGCTAGGGTTTTTACCGTTAACATCCTCAAATGAATACCCCGTTAAATCAGTAAATGAAGGGTTTATCGCTACAATCAGGTTATTAACATCTGTCACCATAATAGCCTGATTGGTATTCTGATATACCGTCGATGCCAACTTTAACTTTGCTTCGATTAGCTTACGCTCTGCAAGTTCTTTTGTTAATTTCCTATTCCAAAAAACAACAAGGGCAATTAAAAAGAAGGCAACAATAGAAATCTTAAATAGGGGTTGGTAATCGATTTTCTCAGTATACTTTTCTTCACCCCAGGCATTGGCAATACTTTGTTTATCAGCTTCACTAATAGAATCAATAGCA
>ENA-OSET01000481-OSET01000481.1-sediment-metagenome-genome-assembly--contig:-NODE-481-length-44700-cov-6.782041_pt1 | contig 44700 bp, 48 predicted proteins | sample MGYA00237882_ERZ534229 | MGnify/ENA primary metagenome ERZ534229 (study PRJEB26408, sample SAMN06266212) | sediment metagenome | isolation source: Hudson Canyon methane seep mesocosm | place: USA:Hudson...
CTTAATCGTCGTCGTGGCATGATCAAGTCACAAGAGGCTGGTGTAACGGGTGTTCGTATTAATGGTGAAGTGCCATTGAGTGAAATGTTTGGTTATATCGGTTCTTTACGTACTATGACTTCAGGTCGTGGTCAGTTCTCTATGGAGTTCTTACACTACAGTCCTTGCCCACGTAATGTGGCTGAAGTAGTCATTAAAGAAACAAAAGAACGTGAAGAAGCTAAAAAGAAATAAGCTTAATAATTAGAGCTTAACAAAAAAGGGGCTGGTTAAAAACTAGTCCCTTTTTTTATGCACTGGATTTAGCTTCTACGCCGCACTTTATCGTAAACCCGCATCCATCACATCCGAAACCATCAATTGCACTGTACTGCTTCCGTTATAAACATTTTCAGTCACTGCGTAAGCAAATCGATAATTACCCCCTTCCACAACGGGCAAGGGATCGGCTTTCGTCTCACGTACATTAAACCAGATAGCCTTGATATGTACCTTGCCATCACTAAGCACCAGGCTTAAGTGAGTCTTATCTTCACCCACTGGACGCATCGACTTAATTCTAAACTCACCTTCGTAAACAGGATACATAAAGCAACGCCCAAAAGGCGCAGCTCTACTAATGTTATCTACAAAATCTAAAGAAATCGATTTAGGATCAAGTGGTCCGTCCGTTTCAATCACAGGTAACAATTCGCTACTGCCCGCCTGTAACTTAACTGCTTCATCAAACAGTTTTCTTAAATCGTCTAGCTCACTTAAATGTGTCGTTAAACCGGCTGCCCCATGATGGCCACCAAACTTCACAAAGATCCCTGGTTTTTTGTCTGCGACATACTGTAAGGCTGCACGCACATCCACGCCATCAACGCTCCGACACGATCCCGAAAGTAGAATATCGCCATTTTCAATAGCGTTACCCACCATCGGTGACAACATGATTGAAGGTTTTCCTGTGCGCTCAGTCACCCGTGAGGCCACAATGCCATGCACACCTGGATGGCCATCCTCTAGATATACGACCACACCATCAACATATTGTCTGACTTGTTCTAGTGAGCGATCTATGGCAATTAAACACATGCCTTTTTCAACTTCTTTTCGTGACTTGTTTTCGTCATCAAGTAATTTTGCAAAGCCACTGGCTATTATGTCGCTATCACTCAACAGAAAATCTACACCGGTCGTCGCATCACTTAAACGGCCGCGAGCATTAAGCCTCGGCGCAATAGCAAATGCTAAGGTTTCAGACGTGATCTGAGCGTCCGACCCACCGATGAAGTCACGAAAGGCTCGCCAGCACGGACGTGAGTCCTTATTAATCAATTGTAGGCCGTAATTTACAACCGCTCTATTGTTTTTTGAGTCACCAAGACTGACACAATCAGCAACGGTGGCAAGAGCAACAAAGTCTAATAATAACTTCAACGACGGGGCCGATTCAGGAAGTCTACCCGTTTCAACGAACTTGTATCGCAATGCCGACATGAATAACCATGCCACCATACACCCAGCAATTTTTGCGTCCGGGTACTCACTGTCATCTCGCAATGGCGAAATACAGGCTACGGCTGATTGTGGATGACCTTCTACAGGTAAACCATGGTGATCAGTCACGATGACATCTATGCCATGCGTTTTTAATCGCGCAATTCGTAATTCATCAGAGCTACCACAATCTGCAGTAATGATAATGTCGGGGACGCTTTCAGACGCTAAAATACGATCAACTAACTTATCAGATAAGCCATACCCTTCCGTTAATCGTTGACCAATATACGTGTCAATGCGCTCTGCTGAAACGTGAAAATAATCTGTTAATGAGGAAACTAATACTGCAGCACTGTTCATACCATCAGCATCAAAGTCACATACAAGGCCAATGCGCTTGTTGTTTTCAACAGCATTTGCTAAGGCATCAAGTCCTGTATAGATATCGGGCAGTGTCCATGGCGCATCGAGATCGGCTAATTTTGGCGACATTATTGACAAAACAACATCAAGATCGTCGATCCGCCTAGCAAATACGTTTGCTAAGTCTGACTCCATATCAAGCTCTAACAACCCTTGATGCACCGACTCCGCAACAGGCTTTATACGCCACACCTTGCCAGAAAAGCTCTTGAATTCCACAGGCTTCTTCTCTGATACATGGTCATTAGCTGCGCTAGTTGTCTCGCCTGATTGAAAGGCGCGAGAAGGTTTTCTACCGGCTTTTGATTTATCAATATCTGAAAATTTAAAAACGGACGGTTTTTCGTGAGCGTGTTGTTGCGACTGTTCCATAATCTTTCCCTTTTAAAGCCCATAACGGCGATAAGGTCTTATTCATAAGTATATTGCATTGTATCATATATATGGTATTTTTGCAACTTGTCGGATTCGTTAAGCTCTTCTTTTTGAAACTTTCAATAATTGTATTTTCAACAATCTCTGGGCTCAGTGTTTATCAAAACACATAGGAGTGCAAGTACCACCGCTGTCTAGCCCCGTTATTCCCTAATATCGACGACCTTCAGTTAGACACAATCGCATTATTTGCGATAAAAGAATGATCTTGAGCCACTTCAATTCGATACGTCCCCAGCTCTTTATCTGTCTGTTCTATAGATTCAATAGGGATCCAAGCGACATCATTAATTACTCTCGGCTCCTCATTTTCCTCAAGCGTGGATACCAAGACCAGAGACAGTGCTTTTTGATTTTCATCGCCGAGCAAAGGGACGCCAATATAATCTAACAGCGTTAATGATCCTGCCTCCTTCCACGTTACCTCGCTCATTTGATTGTCACTTATTATTGTTCGAGTATAATAAGGCTGAGTGCTGGCCGCCAGGGTAGGCAAAATCCCTGTCGCACGAATTTTCACAACACGGCTTTTGAGATAGGTGACTCGCGTAATAGGTTGGGCGCTGTTTTTATGTGTCATTACAAGATCACCCACAACAAGATCTTGTATGTTTTTATAATCAAACATCCCAAGGACAACAGTATTGGCGGCAAAACTGCCACGTTCATTGGTTTGCATAATCGCAATCACATCAAAGTTAAAATATATGTATTGTATACATGACACACATGTATCTCAATGTTTTTTTGTCCCTCCCGCGTAAACCCTAAAGTATTTTCAGATCAGACTCGACTCTTAACCCTAGGTTTTCCGCGTGTTCACCGAAATCATTATACTGAAACAGGCCTCGACACGGTCTTGCCCCGCTACATGTTAGCTCACCCGAAATAAGCTTCTCCGTTACAATCAATGCTGCCAGTGTAGGAATATACGTGCCGATTCCATTAAAGGCCTGGAGCAACCACTTAACCCTCACCGTCTTCCCTTCCGTAGATAGCCCCTTAACAACAACTTGCATAGCACCTTTATCGGTCCCAAAGGATTTGAAGAGATGGCTTGTTTTAATAACAGGTCGAGCTAAATTTGACCAGTTACGTATTAAGCTCCATTTAGCGGCCAAGGCCATACCAACCATCGTTAAATGCAAAAAAAGTAGTTCTAAGCTGGCTTGGACGTATACATTCTTTTTAACCGCATACCATTCCGGAAACAACTCAAGATCAGGGTTGTTAATGTTGGCCAACCATCGTTTGCCCACGCCATCACCAAATTCAACCTGACGCGGTTCCATCCAGCCATAAGCAGTCTGCCAAAAACCATTACGCAACACCATAAAAGATTTACCGGTGCAAGATAAGACGCCTCTTACACAAGAGTTTCCCCGTTCAACTTTGTTGCCAGGGGCAATAGCTGTATCAATAATATCGATATGACTAAAGTGAGATTTGAAGTGATCGACCACCATACTAGATAATCCCGGCGTTGCACTCGCGCCGCTAATGACTAGTACGCCTTTGTTTTTAGCTTTTTCATCTAAAGAGGTGATATCGCACACGTGGCGGCGATCATCAGATAAGTCAATATAATGAGCGCCAGAGTCAATGCACGCATTTGCTACAAGATAACGACTATCATGAATATTTCCGCCGGCGTCTAACACTAAGTCAGGATGAAGATCGGTCAGTTTTTTCTCAAAGTTTTCTTCTTCGACATCTAACTCTGCCGCGATTAACGTTGCCTTTGAAATCGGAAGAAGCTTTTCAATGAGTGCCTGAGCTTTTTGTATAGAACGCCCCGCAAGCGTAATCGTTAACGCTTCATTAGCACACAGCTGTTCTGCTAGCCGCTTCCCAAAGCTGCCGTATCCACCAATAATAAGTATTTTATTTATACACATGTCAAGTTATTGTCGCACTACCCTAATGCAGTTACCATGCAAAATATATCCCACCTTTTCATAAATATCAATCAACTGCGTCACAATTATGATTTATTGACTATTTTAAAGGCGCTCAAGCACGTAATGACTTATTATTACAAATATGTCAAAACATTAACTCATGTGAAGAATTGCACCTTATTGACAATAATTAAATATTCTATATATTAATATTGATACAATCGCAGTAGCTTGTTCACTTCACAGCATTTTTGATACCTATGTGTTGATTATGACATCTCGCTTATTCCTAACTTATTTTAGGAGGTTTTCATGGTTTTTAAGAAAAAAATAGCAATCGGATCACTGTTAAGCGCTCTAACCCTAAGTGTTTCTGCCGGTGATTATGAATTAAGATTGCCGTTCACAACTGAGGCTCCGTCTGACAGTGACGCTTCAGGCCTTACACTTGCGGTACCCGCCACTATCAGTTTTAGTGGCTATTATATTTCTGGTGGCGCCGTTTATAGCTCGGGCACTAATAATTATGGCCAGTTAGGCCTCAGCAACACAACCAGCACATCTGTCTTCTTACCTGCCGGCATTGCTTCTGGTGCGCTTCGGCTTGCCAGTTCAGGGCAAAATGTTGGCGTCGTGAAGGATGATGGCACGCTTTGGATGGTCGGCCGGAATCTGGGCCAAGGTTCCGGTGGGGGACAATTTGGACTGGGTCATAACACATCGATATCTACCTTTACTAAAACACCATTAACTGATGTCGCTGATGTCGACATGGACAATCAACATACTCTCGCACTGCTCACAAATGGCACTGTCTGGGGCGCAGGGTTTAATAATACCGCGTCTGGCACCCCTTTAGGTTTCACAGATAACATCGAAAAGAGCGCTTTTGAGCAGACCTCTTTATCCGGTATTACCGCTATTGAGGCTGGAATTTTGTTTTCATTAGCTTTGGATTCAAGCAAAAGAGTTTGGTTTGCCGGTAATAATGCTCGAGGCCAAGGAGGTTTAGGGACAGCGGGTCTAGTTACTGGATGGGTGCAGATCCCCGTCGACAACGTCATTAAGATCTCTGCCGACAACTGGCAATCTTTTGTGATTAGACAAGATCCAGGCACTAATATTAAGTCTCTATGGGCGGCAGGAGAGAACTCTGATGGCGAGCTAGGAATAGGCCATACAACAGATAGTCCTACCTTTATCTATACAGGACTCGACGGCGTTATCGATGTTGGCACAGGATGGCATTATTCTGCTGCATTAAAAGATGATGGAACCGTTTGGGCCGCAGGACGCAATGGCGTTGGCCAATTTGGCAACGGCTCAACAAGTAACACGCCACAAATCTCTTTTATTCAGCTGCCGATCACTGACGTTGAAGCCATTAGTGTTGGCCATACTACATTGTCGGTATTAAAAACAGATGGCAGTGTTTGGGCTGCAGGCAGAAACACTACCGGTGCCATGGGCCTTGGGCACACGGCAAGTCAATCTGTCTTTGTAGAAATTGCGAACCCTGATCCCGGCTAACACTCTTTGATAAACCACAAAAACAAAAAAAGCCGCCAACCCAAAAAGTTGATGGCTTTTTTTGTTCAACCCTCTTTGTGATGTTGGTCAGCTACTGATAATCGTTTCGCCACTTTCTTGAGCCGTTTCAACGCGGAAAGAAGGATCTTCTTTGATCATTTTACCGATAGCAATACCCATTTTTTCTGTGCTAGATTTTTCACTGACCACTCATACGTCACGTGATCACTGAAGATTTCAGCACCCTTCCCCGCCATAACACCCTGGACAATCGTGCTTACTGGCAGGCCAATAGCATCTTTTGAATGAATGCCCACTTTAATGTTTGGTGATGGTTGTGCTAAAACCGCTAACGCAACAGCTTTAAGTTCCACTTCCATTTCATTTTTAGGGATTACCTCGTCCGCTTTCTCTATCAGCATTGTACGATATCCTTCCGCGGTAACAGGGTAGTTACTCGCCTTTAGATCGTTTATCTTATTATTCGCTTCAACCGTAAAAAAACCCTCGGCAAACCCATTGTCCTCCACACTCAAGGTCACTTCTTTGATTGTCACACCTTCTAGGAGCGGCACTAGGCCAAAGGGGTTTTTGGTGAGATCGCCCACGTTGACACCTTCAAGATCAGGCATGTTAGCTAAAGAAAAACCAAACCCCACATCCCCTGCCTTATCCATGCTGTTATGCGTTTCGAACGTTAATGTCTTCATGACGGGATCAAGCTTATAGTCTAGACTTGTATTGTACTTAAAGTTACCGTCAGCCATACCTAACGCAGCAAACATCGCTTTTTGTTCATCACCTAAACTTGCCATCGACATTGAACCTTCAACACCATCAATATCTACTGCTAAACTGTATAGGAAAGTGCCTTTTTCGTTAAAATTAATATCCGATAACGCAATTTCCCCAATTTGAACAGTGCCCATCTCATCTTGGGGTATGTTCACACTTAATTCTTTGACATTCATTGAGTCAAAAAGTGAAAGCATTTGCATTCCTGACAGCTCACCCAGATCTTTAGTGCTAGCGATAGGTCTTGTCACTGCGTTATACGCGAAAGATACGTCACCAATCGTCATTGTCATATTTTCTTGAGAGGGATCGACATGCGTTAAATCCATGTCTATCTCATGGATCTTAATACCAATAATGTCACTGTGCACATTGGTTAAAACAATGTCCTTGAATAGAACCTTGTCCTCATCACTGATAAGTGACACGTCGCTTATCGTGACGTCATTACTAAAAATAGAAGACGAGATAGTGTCGTAGGTAACAACAGTGCCCGCGTCATCTTTTAGATCCGTTAGCACGCCATCAATCGCTGTTTGAATCTTTTCATTATGGATATAGTTTGCAGCGCACGTTCCTATGCCGGTTACGGCAAGCGCGACTAATATAGCGATAGAACTTTTTTTCATAATATAATTTACCCTTGGTTACGTTTGTTGTTAATCAAGCACCTGATCTTCGCAAGTACATTGTCTTGAAGTTACTACTTTCCCATCATTTTCGAGGTTTTTAATAAAAGTCAGGCTTCTGCCTAGTTGAGAATAGAGATCTTCAGCCTGTTCTAAACTAAGGTGATAAGCCCTGCCTTGAAACCAATCTGTTCTTCCTGAGATATCTGTATGGGCGATGTTTTCGTGCAGTTCTAGCTCAAAACCCTTTATCACTCGTGGGCCAAGTGGCTTCTTGTGCCCCTCCAAGGGCGCTATTGCGATCTGTTTATGTTGAAACATTACCATCCCTTGTTGTGTTAGATTGACTTACATGTCATATGTAGAGCTGTATCATATGTATAGTACACACATATTTAACTGGTGTAAAATTCAAGCTTCGTGTTATACTTATCTTTAAAGCCGGTGAAGATTCCTCTCCCACAAGTAGCGATACTTAGTGGTGACGCCTTCACAATCGGCAATCCTCTAACGTTAGCTCTCAGTCTATTTTCTTTGATAGCTTGCTAACTGCAGGCTATCGCCTTTACTGACGTATTGGTGCTTGGAAGATCAATAAAATAATTGTCAGTAACTTCGAATTTTTCCATCCCAATTAAATGTGTTGTTTCCAAATAGCACTGCTTACCATAGCGTACAACATTTGTTCCCACTTTCAGTTTATCAAATTGAATGCATTTACCCTCTATTATGCGAGCACTTGGATCCGCTAATTTATTAGAATACCAGTGAGCCCGGCTACAGGCTTGGGCGGGCAGTGAAGACACGCTTTTTGTATGCGTGTCTTTGCTCATGGACGTTTCTACGTCCATTGCCTGTACCACAGTACTAGCAATAACTAGCGTGGCTGTTATTGTCGATAAAAAGATCCCTTTCGCTTTGCGCGTTCTTAATCTGTTCATGATTTAGCTTCCTTTGGTTTGCGATCTCGGTATAAGCCGTCTTCTTTTTAGTATTAGCACTCAACCTTCGGTTGTGGGCTTTGGTGTGTAATTCCCTGTATCTCCATGACAATAACCATCATCCGGCTCACAATAAATAAACCTAAATGACACACTGAAGGTGTTCACGTCCAAGCGCTCGCAGGTTTTGCAAAATACAAGATTGTCACCTGCACACTTTGTGAGTTCATACCGGTTTTTGCTATGACTTATCACTTGCACCCACGACGTCTGTTTTTAAGATCGTGATTGTGCCATCCATAATTAGTCTTTTTAGGTGCTCGGCTTTTTCAATTAGTTTGGGATCGCCTGATTCAATAAATTCTTCTATTACAGGCATGTATCCATTTTCAAGAGAGCTTTTCTGAATGGCTGTTAACGTCGGATCGTCCAGAAGATGCTTATAATAATACGGAAGAGACTGTTGTAGCGCGCGTGTTACGGCGTTAATATTTGTTTGTTTCTGAAAGGGACTTTCATTAATAGGCAGCCGCAGATCAGCGGTCAAAGGCTTCAAATCAACCCTTACAAGATCCACCGATACCGCCAATATAACGGTGAATATTATAGCTATAAAGCCTAATACAAAACCCTTTATCGTGTAATAGTGGTCCATTATTCTTCTCCTGTTGTTAGTGTTTCTAGACTGGCAAAATCATTCAGGGCATGCTCCCACTTAGCTTTATCCGAATAATGTAGAAGAGAGGAACCATCATCCGTGACAAGCGTAATTCGCCACAACCTATTAATAATTACGTTACTGAATCGTATTTTACGAATCGATGACGGGAGCATCATTTCCTCGATCTCAGGAAGTATGACAAAATAGCGCCTGTCACCCGGAAGAATATAATTATCGTTAATTAAGTTGAGCGCCGCCATGAAATCGTTATTGCAAAACCGTAAAAACTGCTTATCTGCTCTAATACTATCGAAACCATTTCTTATGTTACTTACAATATGGGAAACCTCTTCTTGGCAGTAACTGACTCTAATCTGCTCTATCTCGTCTTGACACTGATTGAACGTAAAATCAGTGTCACTCATGTAATCAAGGAGCCCTACATTATGTGAGTGCCTTACAAACCCAGTAGACGTTTTCTTTTCTAGTACCATTGAAGAAAGCCCCTCACAGTCTATTGCCTGTTGTTTTTCATCCATTTTTGAGTAAACTTCAAACTCATGCCACTCACTATTGGCGCAAGAACAAAGCCCAATCATTATTAGTATTGAAAAAAAATACTTTCTTGACATACCTGTATCTCATCATTTCCCCTTAAATTTAGCACGTCCACGAACCGTCACTGATAGTTGCGTTAGATGTGCGCCACGTGATTATAGCTTCTTGTCGGTCGCAATATTAGCTAGGTCTTCCTTTGCCGCATTCCATACGTTTTCATCTGAAAAATGTAATGCATAGTGATCATCATTAGTAAACAGTACTATTTCCCATAGATGACCTAACACTATTTCCTTAAAAGAGATTGAATTAATCGCAGAAGGCTTAATCATGATGCCTTCTTTACGAAGTGTTAAAAAATAACTTGATTCCTTAGGAAGCTCATACTTATCGTTGACACGATCTAGACCGCTATAAAACTCATTCATACACAATGTGAAAAATTTTCTACCTGGCGTGTCACCAATGACGTCATTGGTGGCGGTTCTTACTGCGTATTCAACTCTACCCCGACAGTAATCCCCTCTCATTTGTTCAATTTCATTACCACACTGTTTGAATGCAACACCTTTCGTCACAAGGTAATCCAGAAGATCTACAGAGTAACTTTTTGCGCCAAATTTTCTTTCCATTGTCGCTGAAGCAAGCGCATCGCAGTCTATCTCGTTATTTAGCTTGTCTTGCTTTGCATAAACCTCGAAATCGCTATAGTCTTCAAGATTACTATCCGCACAAGAAGAAAGACCTATAAGTAGCAGCGCTAAAGCTACAATCTTTGCTACATAATGACACCACATGAATAAACTCCCTTATCCTGACTTTTAAACCTCTATTTGTGTAATGAGTATACAGTACAAGTTTTGCTATGTCAAAAATAACGGGCCAGCTCAATTTGTATAAGATCGTCGTCTCTAAATGAATATAATGCTGAATCATTATTTTGAGCACTGACAAAGCGAGCCTGGGCAGATAATGTCCATCGCTCGCCAATACGCCTGCTTGCTTCAATATTCCAGCTGTGATCGCTACTGTCAACATCCTTGATCATGCCAACTAATAATTCCGTAGATTGTGGATCATTCCAAGCAAACCGAGCCCCTATTAATATGTCATCTTCAAAAGGGGTGGCTAATTCACTATTGCGATCATCAAATAGATATTCGGATATCAAACCGATATCCATATTGCTATCAAAAACACCATAATACGTATATTCAAAGCCACCTGTTGCAGCTGTAAAGGTCTCTGACTTCGTTTCACGTCTGATAACTTCTAATTTCCATAGCCAAGCTTCATTGGTTTGCTGGAGATCTAAGCCCGTTTGATGCATTAGCTCATAATGAGCAAGCAAACGATCACCTGTTTGGTTTGCACTCAATAACGGCTCACGATTAGTACCATAGAAATGAGATAAACCAAGATCCCAATCACCATATGTCTGTGACCAGCGTGCAGCAACGTCTACATGTTGCCTGCCAGCACCAGATCCATAAGTCGCCTTGTCGGTATCGACAACTAAACCACTGCGAAGGCGACCCTTTTTACCCGCAAATGTTCGCTCACGAAAATAAGGTAAGACAAACAAGTCAACCGTTCCCCAGTCTCGATAAAAACTTAAATTAACCATGGGCTGACCAAGCTTATCTTCGCCATCGCTATTTTCAACTAAATCAGTTTGATTAATCACATCAACCAAATGCTGTGACTCTGTCACACCCCAAAATACCTTCCCTATGCCTGTACGTAACTCCCAGTCGTCTTGGGTGTACAGCCACTGAAATTCACGCATGTCAACATGAGTACGCTTCGCGTCATCACTGTCTATACGCAAGTACGGTGCAATAATTAAACTTTGCTGGCCACTATCCCACGCATGATAATACTCAGGTGCAAAAGCAAATGAAGTAGCATTATTATCCGGGCCTGCAAAAGGTGAATCCTGTACAAAACGACGCTGCTCGCCTGCAATATGGCCTGACAATTCGCCCGCGGCGGTAACAGGCGATAGGACCATGGCCAATACAAATAGCCACGGCCTTCCTGGTGATAATTTAACGTTGACGCTTGAGATCATTTTTCTCAAAGTCCTTTTCTGTTAAACCCGTTTTAAATTTATAGTTAGTCCACGACAGTGTCGTTGACTTACCGTTTTGCTGATTTTCCATTGTTTGTGTAAGTGCTCGCCAATACTTATCAAGGTAGAGTGTGTAATCTTTGAATCGTTGAATTTTTAATAAACTATCTTTGCGATCGTAGAACTCAATCCTCTGGGTTCTGTACTCTTGCTTGTCGATCCACACATGAGATTTTGTGTAACCAGAGTCTTTATATTGAGGACGAATTTCAAGCACGAAACTATCCATGCCATCTAAGACATCATCACGTAAATACGTATAGCTGTACTTCGGGATCTCAAAAGAGCTTATATCTTCATAAGCAAATTCACTACCCATAAAGGGACCTGACTTATTACTTGATGAGATCCGTTTAACGCGTTTTAATGCAGGTAAGAAGATCCATTGCTCATCAGGGACTAAAGCGTGTGAAAAACTTAAAAATGCCGTGCCCTTTACATCACGAGGCTTCGCAAAAACAGTTAAGCCTTTATCGCCATCCCCTTCCATTTCTAAACTGGTAGTTCGGATCTCGCGAACACTTTCTTTACCATGGCGATTTCGTAAGACCATTTTCATATTGGCAGAACTATCTTGCCAGCCTTTATCTCGACTATCCGCCTCAATGGCAATAGCTAAACCCTGCTCTTGCGCCGTTTGAGCATGTACCACAGGAAATGCCGCTAATGCAGCTAGGCCAAAAATTAAACTACGCATGTTTATCTTTCTCCAATTTCATTAATAAAGGGGGTAAAAATAAGAAGTCCATCACCAAGGCCACGCCAATCGTGATGGCCGCCATGGCGCCCATGTCAGAATTAAGCGCAAAGCTGGACATCGCTAATACAAGGAAGCCGGCCACGAGAACAATCGAGGTCACCCACAATGCAACACCAACGGTATTAAATGCATAGCGGACAGCTTCCACTTCATTCATGTTTTTCTCTCTGCGTGCCCGCAGGTACTTACTTAAAAAATGAACGGTATCATCAACAACAATGCCTAAGGTCATGCCTGCAACAATGGATAATGACATACCAACCTGGCCAACCATTAACCCCCAAAAACCAAACGCCATTCCAGCTGGAATCAAATTAGGCGCTAAGCTGATTGCACCAAGACGGCCTGAACGTAAAGCTAATATCAATATAAAGGAAATCAACACTAGCGCTAGTGATGTTCCGACAAGCATGCTACTAACATTGCGCTTTCCGATGTGGGCAAACATTAAATTCGGACTAGCCGTAGAATACCTAAGGTCCGGTGCGTTAACATCTAGCCAGCCAGAAAGGCGTCTTTCTAATTCAAGAATTTCTTCAGTGTGCAGGTTTTTAAACGTTATGATCACCCGCGTTTGAGACTTATCAATGTCAATCTGGTTATTTAAGTCTAAACCATACGGTAATGACAACTCATACAGTAACAAATACTGGGCCGCTAAATTGCGGTTCTCTGGCAGCTTGTACTGTGCAGGATCGTCGCCGTGCATATTCATATTTAATCGCTTGAACGTATCAGAGATTGTTCTTACGTGCTTAACTTCAGGCTGAATACGAAGCCACTGCGAGAAGCTATCAACATCGCGAAGAAATGCTGGATCACTGATCCCCCCACTTTCAGAAGCTTTCAATGAATACTGTAATGTATAAATACCGGTTAAGTTTGCCACCGAAAAATCCGTGTCACGTCTAAATTCAACGCTCTCATCAAAATATTCAACAAATTGATCATCAAGTGTGTTCATTGGAATAAATGAAATAATAACAAGACCAAACACGCCCATGACAATAAGTAGGCTCTTGCGTTTTGTAATCACAAAGTCTGCAAATGAACTCATCAAGGTTGTTTCGTTTTGCTTGGCTTGTTTTACCCTTACCGGTAATATCATCATCAACGCAGGCAAGGCTGTTACTGATAAAAAGAAAGCAAACATTACGCCGATGGCAACCACATTACCTAAGTCATGGAAGGGTGGCACATCACTAAAGTTCATACTCAAAAAACCAATCGCCGTCGTAATACTTGTAATGAAAATTGGCTGCAGATTGACTCGCAGGCTATCCGTCATTGCGTCAGCTCGATTTAAGCCTTTACGTAGGTTATGTAAAAAGGTCACGAGCAGATGCACAGTATCTGCAACCGCCATCGTCATTATGATTGTTGGCGCTGAGGCTGACGGCGGTGTTAACTTCCAACCTAACCAGCCAAAAATACCCATGGCAAACACGATTGTGCTTAAGATCATAACGACTGCAGCAACGGTTGCAGATACTGATCGCAATAAAACACCCAGTGCAACAATAATAACCAAAAACATTAGCGGCACTAAAGTGCTCATATCGCTTTGCGATGACTCTCCAAATGCATTATTCATCATTGTGAGTCCGGTAATGCGGATTTTATGATCGGGATAACTTGCACCAACACTTGCAGCTAAGGCTCTCGAAAAAGCAGCCACCTCTGGGACCTCGGTTAATTTTTTTCCGGGCAGTTGCACGGTGACATTAACACCGGCCACATGCCCTTTCGGGGAGATTAGATTATTAACTAACGCCGGCTCATTAAGTGACACCTGTGCAACATAATCAATTTGCTCTTGAGTAAAAGCACTCGCCTGCTCAACAAGGTAGTCAACGATTAGATCATCACCTTGTGCAACAGTGTGCTGGTAGTTCGTAATGGAGTCGACACGATTTGAGTATGGCGTTTGCCATGATTTATTTGTTAATTCCTCGATAAGACTTAAGCTTTTGGGTTTAAAAATATTGCCGTCTTTAGCTTCGATAACAAATAGAATATTATCTGTTTTAACGTAGGTGTTTTGCATCTCCTCAAACGCTAATAACTCAGGATTGTCTTCACTGAAAAACACGCGGTAGTCATTTGTAAACTCTAGGTACTGCGCACCGCCTCCCGCGCCCAATACAAACAAGACGGCAAATAACATCATCATCCATGGATGGTTAACTACAAAGGCTGAGTAGCGACTAGTAAAAGTGTCTTTCATGGGGATTCCAAATATGAGAAAATGAGAAAGGTAAGGATCGAGGTAGTCAAATGGCCGCGTTTTAGCCTCATCATTTAGATGGGTTATTGCGGTCTGCAGAAAGAATCAGATGATCTTATACGCGTAGCGAGTACTGCATATATTCTTGGAGCCAGAAGGTCGCTTCAAAGAATGATTGCCGACTATAAAGAAAAACCCCCAAGCTATACGTAGCTTAAGGGGTTTTCTCGAGGAAACATCTAATCAGCTGAAAACAAACTAGAAGTGGTCATTATATATACCTAATACACAGTGTCAAGAGCTTTATTAAAAATGTGCGCTATTTGTCTAACGTTGCGCAGCCATCTCGTCCAAAAACTGCACATCGATCGTATTTGCTAGGCGCGTTTCACCTTCGTTGTTTTGATATAAGATAGACGGTGTCCCTTGGATCTTAAGTTTTTGCATTAATTTGAAATTCAGTTCCATTCGATCGGTGACATCTTGATTAGCCTGCGATACTCCTGGATAACCACCTTGAGAAAATAACTGGTTATTAATGCCATAAGCCAAATAGGGATCTTCTGCTAAGAACATAGAGGTCATTTTCTTATAGCCATCTTCAGGTTTATTAAATGAAACCGGTATCAACCTAAACGTTATCCCGTTTCCCTGGCGTTCTTGCTGGTAAGGCCACAGCTTGGCGCAATTAACACAGTTAGGATCAACAAAGACATACAAGATCTTGTTGTTATCAATGTCCTCATCACTTGGATTAATATAGAGTGATTCACCCAAAGCCGCCCAAAGTAAGTCGCCTTCCATATTAATAGAAGGTGCAACCTTCGGGGTAAGCGGTTCAAGCCCGTTTTCTGTCAAAATTTGGTTCATGGCGGTATAGCTTTCACTGTCGCCTTTTTGTAATTTGTTAGTAGCCAACCAGGATGTAATAGGATCTATACCCCCGTGATCGACAATCTCCGCTGATAAAAGATAGCGCTGATCAAGTGTTGTAAAAACGATCGTCTCATAGCCCTTAACGGAATCGTTGAGAAGCCACGACGTTAATCCTGGCACCTCAGGCAACGACTCACTTGTTGTTACACTCATGCCCTGCGATTGCAGATCCAATAACAAGGGATGACTTAGCTCTGCTGAAAATGCTGAAAAACTAAGTCCAGAAAACAATAAAAATGAAGCTATTTTTGGGTACATATTACTACCTTTAATGAAGGGTTATTTAACCACTGATAAGGTGGGAATTTTTAATGATTTAGCACCTGCTCGCTGCAGCTCGTCCAAAAGCGGTGCCCAGATAATGTTGATAAATCCATCGATTGTTAATATCGTTGTTGCTAATTCTGACTCGATTGTTTCAACGAATTCGCTACCCAAAATCGTTTCAAAAGTGCCTTGATCGAGATATTCAAGTTGAAACATTTCTGCCGCCATAATGTGCGCCATTTTCTGAAATTCTGGATCTAATATTGAAATCTGCTTGTCTTTAATTACCTTAGCCGTTTTGTCGAAAATCGCAGTGATCTCATAAAATAGATACGCTGCGTCAGCCTTCGATAATTCATTTTCTCGGCGCTGTGTAAGTACAAAATCACTGAAGTAATATTTGATTTCTTCAATCGAAAATAACTCGCCCTCAATGAAGACTTGGGCAGCTTCAAAGCCATCCATTGTAAATAAAATATCGCGCCCCGAAACGGCAGTTTTTGACTTCCACTTTTCAGCTGTTTGTTCTAAATCAAATTGTGCCCGTAAAATAGCAAATGGTGCATTAATAATAATCGTAGATCGGTAACTGTCATCCATGATTAACACGTCAGACTCGATGACATATTCAACTTCTTCACCCCGTTCAATCTCAAGCCGTGACGAGATTAAATTGTAACGCTCAACATGACTTCCTATTTCAGTTTGCTTGTTCACATCCACCCCTTAATGCCGTCCAGCTAAAGTTGTAATATACGTCCGATACAAAGCCAAGTCAATGCTAATTTACTTCCCCTCACGCAGACGGCAGGCTATTTATTAAGCCGTAAACCATAATTTTTAAGGTTCGCCTGCGGTTATGTCTGTAGGGCCCTTAGATCAACGTATATGTAACAAATTATTTGATGCATTAACGTAAGGAGACTAAATTAACGGTTAGATATCTAAAATCCCTAAAACAGGTTTCTTTGCGTACTGGGAAGTCGTCTTTTTTGCATAGTTGCCTTCTTGATCACCGTATACTTTGTAGCACATATCTGTTACACTAGGAATCAAAAATATATTAAGGCCCCTAATGAAAAAAGAACACTCGGTATTTATCGAAGATATCTTTGAGGAAAAATTTCAAGCCAAAGCGAGTGAGTTTGTGATGCCTAGAAACGCCTTCGTAGTGCACTGTAAATCAGACTACTTAAGTCATTCTGGAGACAGCTGCTACATCAACTTGTTCTTTTCAAGTGATCCTGAAAATGAGCACGCTTTCGTCGGGTTTAATCTGTGGGCTGAAGATCAAAAAAAGTCACCTGTAACGATTCAACAACGCAGGCAACATCTTCCGGATTCAGACGACAAAACATGGGCCACCTTATCTCCTTATTTTAGGGCTCAAATCAATGAGCTTGTTCGTCAACATGATGTCCAGAAATCTTTAAAAAAGAGTATAGCGATTACCCATATTACTGATGCGACTGGCACCGTTCATTAATCTCAAGAAACCTAGAAAACGCAGATTGCGTAAGCGACATATAATATGCTTAGATACGCTATGAGAATGATACCAATAATTATATATATGTGTCTTAATCCCCGTTCTCTAGACGTTGGCCATGTTAGGCTGATGGTCACTCCAATTTAGGTATAATTCCGCATGGCTACATTAGTTGGCACCATAAACCGGATCCGGTTCTACAATGAAGAAAACGGCTATTCGATTTTAGTGGTCGAAGACAATCACAGAGATCTCCATAATGTTGTCTGCAGCATGACGTCCCCTTCGGTAGGTACTAAATACACTTTTGAAGGTGAGCCTACTACTCATCCAAAATATGGCAAGCAATTATCTGCGACAACGATGACACCGATGATCCCTTCCAGTGTCGATGGTATTATCCTTTATCTCGCTAAAGGACCTATTAGAGGTGTCGGTATGCAGTTGGCCAAACGCATCGTTGACAGGTTTGGTGAAAGTACCTTTGAAATAATTGAAAAGACTCCAAGCAAACTACTCGCCATTGAAGGGATTGAAAAAAGAAAGCTAGATACGATTGTTGCAAGCTGGCATGAGAATAAGCAATCTCATGAAATTATAGCTTTCTTGCGTGGCCACAATGTGGGGCCTGCACGTTCAATAGCCATTTATAATAAATATAAAGAAAACACCGTTAGCATTGTGGAATCTGATCCTTATAGGTTGGCTTTAGAAATTGATGGTATTGGTTTTGAGATCGCTGATGATATTGCAGAGAGCTTTGATATAAAATCAGATAACCCGATGCGGGTACGTGCCGGCATTCAACATGTTTTAGATTTAAGCTCGCGTAATGGTCACTGTGGCCAGTCTAAATCTGATGTGGTGAGACAATCCGCTAAGCTTCTCGAAATAGATCGCAATCATGTCTTAGATGGCATCGATGCCATGAAAGAAGATGATGTTATCGTGCTCGATGATATTGGCGGTAAACAAGTTGTCTATCTTTCATGGATGCACTATGCAGAAGTAAAGGTAGCTGAATATTTAAAAAGCCTTTCAGGCGATGCCGTCTTGAAAAGTGATGTAGAAGCGGCGTTAGATAATGCCAGTATTACACTGTCCCCCTCTCAAAAAGAGGCGCAAGAAGTTGTCTTAACTAATAAGTTATCTGGTATTACTGGTGGCCCAGGCGTCGGTAAGACTACAATCTTAAAAGCAGTCTTGGATGCGATTACCTTAAAAAATAAAACACTTAAGACAGCATTAGCCGCTCCAACCGGGCGCGCGTCACAACGAATGGCTCAAGCAACGGGGATGAAAGCCGAAACGATTCATCGCCTATTAAAGTTTAATGGCACTGAGTTTTTGGTTAATAAAGCAAATCCGCTTGATATCGATCTTATTGTTATCGATGAGTTTTCTATGGTGGATATTAATCTTATGTATCGCTTATTAGATGCCTTGCCTGAAAAGTGCACAGTTATTATTGTTGGCGATCCAGATCAATTACCGTCAGTAGGGCCAGGCAGTGTCCTTCGCGATATTATTCAGTCCACTACGATTCCAATGGCAACGTTAACTGAAATTCGTCGCCAAGGAAAAGATTCAGACATTATTACGAATGCACATGCCATTAACCACGGTAAGCTGCCCGAGCACTCTACAGACTTTCAGGTTTATAAGGATCCAGAAATTGAAAATTCTCAGGCTAAACTATTAAGTCTTCTTGTCGATGAGATCCCTAAAGAACTCGGAATTGACTCTCGTGATATTCAGGTACTTACCCCTTCTCATAAAGGTGAGACTGGAACAGTTAAATTAAATAAAGCGATCCAGGATGCGTTAAACCCTAATCCTGCAAAAGAAGTCGTTCGCTTTGATGTGCGCTATGGTATTGGCGACAAAGTAATGCAAACACGTAATGACTATTCATTAGGTGTCTTTAACGGTGATGTTGGCTGGATCACTGATATCAACTTTGATAAAAAAGAGATCTTCATTGATTTTGATTGCGGCCTTATTAAAGTCGATTACAACCAAATGAACAGTGTTGCTTTAGCGTGGGCTATGACTGTTCACAAATCGCAAGGCAGTGAATACCCCGCCGTTATTATGCCTGTTGTTTCCGAGCACTACATTCAACATGCAAGAAACCTATTTTATACCGGCATAACCCGTGGTAAACAATTAGTAGCCGTGGTGGGTGATCACAAGTCTATCTATCGAAGTGTTAATAACAATCCGCAACCGAAACGAGTATCTGGATTGACTCAGCGTTTGTGCGAAAATTTTGGCATTGAACCACCTCAAGCTGTCGAAGAAGATGCAATTGAAAAGCAGCTTAATGCAGTTAAAAATGTGACGTCTATTGGGCGTTTATTGAAACTATAAGCACACTCATCGTTTTTGCCCGCCGAAATCTAACCTATATCAATCTTAATTTAGGAAGTGAGATGAAAAAAATTATTATTGAAATAACCCGGTGACCGAGGTGAGCGAAACTGTTGAAGTAGATGTCCCTTTTGAGTATGCTGTCACTTACCCAAAAGCGTTCGGATCTGCTTATGTGGCAATGGCTTTTCTCTCTAAGGGCGTTATATCAAATATACCTATAGCGGCAATAGAGAGTATTTTGTCAATGCATGTTCAGCTTAACAACGCATGTGTTGTTAAACAGATCTTGATGCATTACCCAAGCCCGCTTGAAAACAATGACGTTATACTCTATGTGGGCCGCAATAGTAAAACTATCGACATCTCATATGAGAGATTATGTGAATTGTTTGGTAGAGAAATAACTCACTCTCTCTTTGTCACTAAACAACCATCCCCCGATCTACTTCAGCGCCAATAACTGCGAGCCCCCCCTTATGTGTGAACAAGATTTAACTACCGCTATTGAGCAAGATGATCCTAAAGCATTTCTATTAGAACTTGCCAAAAACGACAGCCGCAAATCAGGTGCATCCATGGACACCTTTGACAAAATAATTAAGCTGCGAGCATTTAGGATTCTTAACGCACTTAAACATGAAGCCCCCTTAACCTATCAGGCTGTTATTCGGAAAGAGTTCAATGCGGCATGCCATAAAAACGATCTTGAATTAACGCAGGCTCTTTTTTATTTGGTGGGTCCTAAAAATAGAGATATCGCCGCTAGTATTCAAGATGCTTATATTAATGAATTTCCTGATATAGCTCTTTTTTTCATAGAAAAATATTCGAGCACCACAAGTAATACCGAACTTCACGAAACAATAATTGACTCATCATTAATTTTTTTTCTAGAACTTCAAGAATGGAGCAAGCTTGCAAGGGTAACAGCGCGTTACCCTAAAGGAATCACTGACGAAGGCCTCAAAACTCTTCACAGTGCAGATTTAAGCTACAAATACCTTTCTGAAATAACCGATCGCGATCACGCGAAATACCTACTATTGAAGGACTCTCTTTATTTGCCAGCACCGGCTATTAATATGTCACTTCATTGAAGATTTAATATTAAAATGTGATACTTATTCACTATATCAATATTGGTGGCAGCCCCTGCTAGAGAAACCAAGCATCACCATCTCTGGAGCAATATTGACCAGATTTCAAAAATCAACATTCAAACTGATGAGGCAACAAAAAAAATCCTTGATCAGGCCATATCCGAAAAAGCTATAAAGGTCGCTTCATATGTAGTTAATAAGTCACCTCTTCCCGATGATACCTTCGTGTTCACCTACTTTCTTAACGCTTATGAAAGCAAAGATTATGAATTGCTTGGCGATCTCATTGCCGCGTTTCACCATAAATCTTTATCCGGTGAATATATTAGCCTCCTACTTAGAGATGTAGATGACAGTCGTTTTACGGAAGACACTTTTTTTATAAGAAAGTTATTGTTCGATAATAAAAATGCTGTTCAAAAACTCGTTTCACAGGATAAAAATTCACGTAATTTTCTGATTAAAAACGCCGATAAATTAGATATGAGTTACCAGGATTTGTCCGCCATAATTCCTGTTGATATTCTAACGGCCCGAACGCTACTTGATGAGGCTAACTCTCTTTCCTCATTTTCGGAAATAAAATCCTATTTCCAGCCTGTTCAACATCACCATTTTCACCGCCAAATATGCACGCTTTTATCATAGAAACATTGATATAGCTCAATGTTTCACGGGTAAGGTTGGTCCGAGAGCGCTATTTCCTGAATGTGTGACGTGTATCACATTAACGTTACACTTGTTTATTTATCCTTCCTTTTGCCAGTTTTTCGGCAGGTTTCACATTGAAGCCTACATTCTTAAAATGATACCTAATAGCCTATCTAAGCCCTATTGGATCATTTTATTTTTAACTTGTCTTTATAAGGATTATACATGACACCAGTAAAACCCATGAAAAACCTACTTAAACCTCTCGCGGTTCTTATTCCGCTGTTTATTGCCAGCACCAGTGCCCAGGCATATGAATGTGATCCAGAGCGGGATTTAACGCTAGGTACCACATACAATCAAGTACTAACTCCTGATCCCGTTACCTCCGCCGACCGTTTATTTCTAACGCCTGAAAGACTGGAGGCGATAAATACCAAGCGTGAGAATGGTGAAATTCATTACACAACAATGGTTAATGTGGCAAACGCTTATCTAAATGAACTTGAAGAAAGTAGTCATGAACGAGTGGCAACGTATGCCTTGCTGTATCGCATTACTGGAGATCAAGAGTATCTTGATCTAAGTAAACATTTCTTCAAGAAACTCTACGGCAGTGATCCCAACTGGGGTTGGGCCGAAGTTTGTGAAGGCAATAATTTTAGAACAGATTCTAAATGGGCATTTATGACCTATAGTTGGTTGTATGATGAGTTCACCGAAGAAGAACGTGCCGTCATGGTTAAAAACTTTGCTCTATGGGGTGAGTTTTGGCTGCAAACGGCGTTACGTACAAATCCAAAAGGTGCAAAACTTCGATACGTTGATTCAGATTTAGTCACTGAGCTTCCTGAAAATCTAACTGCACTTGGCCTTATTTTAAAAGGCACTGAGATAAGTGACCGTTTATTTGCTGCGGCAGATAAGATTTTTGAAGAAGCAGTTATTCCTACTTATCTTCAAGGTATATTTGCAGGTGGTTTATGGGGTGAAGGGCCTGAATACAGTGCCGGTACCAATGTGCATTGGCCGTTAACGTTTGAAATAAATAAAGCACACCGACCAGAGGTGTATGCGCGTTATTTAGAAAAAGGCATTGATCCAAGTAAGTTTTATAATGACAGTATTGAAGGGCTCATTAATACTTCCTTACCAGGTATGAGAGCTGTTTATGAAAATGGGGATGTTCAAGAGGCCGGTTATTTCCCAGATGGAGATTGGGAGGCAGATGAGCATATATCAAAGCGAATTCCGATGCGATATCGCTCTGTTGCTATTTTTGGCGGTCTAACAGACAGTGAACATCATAAACAACTTGCTGCCGGTTATCTCTCTGATATAAGGAAGGTGTTTGGTTCGAGATCAATGCGCAGTTTGAATCCTGGTGTGCTCGAAGTGTTATTTCAACAGTCAGCAACAAAACCTATGTCACCTCAAGTTGCAGGGTTACCCTTAACGTTTTTGGCTGAAGGCACAGACGTATACGCCGCTCGTTCATCATGGTCGGATAAAGATGCAACATCTCTTTACCTAACAAGTAATAAGTCGAGTGTTGATCATCAAAATACCGATGCCTTAAATTTTGATATTGCACGTAAAGGACGTTGGTTAACAAAAGAAGTTGTAGGCTACCAAGGTGATGCCTATGATGCTATCGCTCACAATACGATTCTGATTGAAAGCAAAGAAACTCATAGCGATGATGGTTTAATCGGCGGTACTTGTGAAGGTTGCCATGTCGAACCTGTCGGAGATGGTGATATTATTCGCCAATCAGAATCCGAAACGTTTAATTACGTTGTAGCAGAAGCGGCCCAACTTCATAATCGTTTCATGTACGAATTGCCCATCAACTATGTGGAGCAGTTAACTAGGCAAATCGCGCACATCAAACCTGATGCTTATATCGTGTTTGATAATGTCATGACTGATAAAACTAAAGTTGGTGACTTTCAAGATACGAAATCTGCAATTGATTATGCCGATGAATACATTCGTGATGTGACGTTGGTTCAACATTTCCTATCAGAACCTTTATTAGATGATGAGGGTTTTTATGTCTCTGGTGATGCTGAGTCGGCGCAACAAATTAAGTTCCAATCGTTGCTTCCAGTGCCTGATAACATTACAACAACCGTTGTCGATGAAAACGTGTATTGGTCAGAAGTTCGTCCGGCATTCGAGTGGCAAATTCCGCTGAAAGCGCGTAAATGGCATCTTCGTATCAATACGGCTGAAAAGCAAGAAGATACTAAGTTCTTATCTGTTTTATATACAGGTGACGAAGGTGAGGTGATAACACCAACGCAACAAATTCTTTTGAATAAGAATCTTAGAGAAGATGGTCAAGCCGGCTATATTCCTAGTTACTCTGCTGATGTAACGGGTGTTGCTCTTGAAATCAAAGATGAATGGCATGTTGTTGTTTTCAACGATAATCCTGAAATCGATCTTCTAAGCTTGCATTATGATGTTTCGTTTATTCCTGAAAGCAGCATTGTTAATCATTATGTTCTAGGTGCTGGTTCTAAAGAGCGTTATTCCTATGAGCAAACCAATGGTGTGTTTAGTGTTTCAGAACGTCAAAGTGCGGGTACTGAAATGGATAACAATGCAGGTTCATTAACGGTTGTAACACGTGATGGTGTGCCATTTGTTGATGTTGAAGTGCCTAGCGTACCTCAAGCATTAGTTGTTGTTGAGCCTCTCGAAAGTGAATTAACTATCGAGTGGGATGCTTCCATTGATAAACACGTAGCAGATGGCGCTGATTACACAGCAACGTCTTATGCTGTTTATCGCAGTGATGTTAGCCTGACTGAGCCAGTTGCAGTTGTTCGTGGTAAGTCTTTTGCTAATTCTGGTTTGACGGCTGAAACAGCGTATAGCTACTCAGTGGCAGCACGGGATGCATTAGGTAATGAGTCAGAAAAATCGGACGCATTTAGTGCAACAACGAAAGAAGTTGGTTATCAGAAGGACGAGAGACCAGGCGTTCCTAAGAAACCTGATGCAAAACCATTGCCATATCCTAATTTTGAAACAACGGACTTTGCAGAGCCTGTTCTCACATACAAAGGTGTTTATCCAGCACCGGGTAGTGAAGGTGTCGATGCAGATGAAACTGTTTTATTGATCGATTTTACCGCTGAAATTGACTTTAGATATGCTTCTGGAGATCTTCAGATCATTGATATGGTCACCGGTAAAGTGGTTCACACTCATACACCAGATCCTGGACATGAAGATGAAGATGGTGAGCTTGTACAAGGTGTTCAAGGTGGCTATGTGTTACCTCGTTATGTGATTGAGCTTGCAGAAGGAATTTTACAGCCTGATACACAGTACGGTGTTCGCATTGATCGTAACTTTGCTAGTGTGAATGTTGCTCCTTATGATAAGCCTGGTTATGTTGATGAGCTGCAGTGGCAGTTTAAAACAGCGCCTTCTTTTTCATTGCTTACGATTGAAGGCACTACATCAGAATCATTGCTTTCTAATGGTGATTTTGAAAATGGCTTAGGTGGTCTTGATTTATCAAACCATCGTGTCAGCGGCCAATTATCAACAGGCAATGCAATTGAAGGCAATCAAAGCGTGGATCTATTGTTTGATCCAAGTTATGGTCGCGCCTTAGCTCCGTATTTTTATGGTTGGGGCCAAGAAGTTCATGGCGTAGCATTACAGGCTTATGCGGAAGTGCGTATACCTGAAGGCAACCATGTCGATTCATCAATGAAGCTTTGCTCAGTTGCTTACTATCAAGATGGTGAAAAGATAGAGGCTTGTGAAGTTGTTCCGGGCACTGCAACAGATACGATTCCTGTTGAAGTTGTTTTAGAGCTTGATCCAACACGAAATGTTACTCGCGTGTATAACTGGATTCAATTTTTAGAAAATGGTCCATTTAATGTCACAGTTGATAACCTTCATCTTGTGATGTATGAACAAAGCACAACTGACTAGCCCTTATTAGTTACAGTGACTGAAGATCGGTTTATTGATTTTTCAGCACTAAGTTAAGCTTTATAACTAGCCCCTCTCAGAAAACCGAGTGGGGCTTTTTTATTTTAAGAGCACTTGTTTAAAAAAATAGTCACCTGTATAAAATGGCTACATATATGTTGACTTTCTAAATGTTCTGGCTACCTATATATAGTCACTACGTTGATTGACAAAACAGCCCAGAAAGTGTAGTATGCGTTTCATACGATATTTATAAAAGCTCCTCACGAAAGGAAAGAGAAGTGACTGTTGATTATATTTATTGTCCTTCTTGCGGGTATGAGGCGTTCGATATCAGCGTGGATTTCAGCAGGCACACTGCTAACGGTGCATGGTACCTCTGTCCTGCCTGCAAAAAAGAAACATCTAATGTAGACGTTAGAGATTAAAAAAGGAGTAGAGATGATTGAAAAAATTTCAAACACTAAAACTTACGATCTTGATGGCGTTTATTTTGAAGATATAGACGAAAAAGTGAGCAGTAAGGATGTGTGCTACTTAATTACTGCGTTCAAGTTTTATTATTTTTCAACACTTGAAGCGGCTGAAGAAAAAGCCACTTCATTAGGAATAGGTCAACTCGTTATGGATAGCAATCCAAAATAAATATCGGATAAATATAAGCGAGATCAAAATGATTAAAAAAACAATATTAATATTAGCGGTGCTGGTAAGTCTTTTAGGTGTGTATGGGTGCGACAAGCCTTACACTGATATATCGGAAAAGGAAAATGTATCCGCTGTGTTCTACCACGATCTTAATAAATTTTCCGTAGCGGTGAGTAACGGCGAGGAGTTACGCTTTATTAGAATGATATTCCCTGTCTCCATTGTTATAGACGCTAAAGAGTCGGCTTGGTATGAATGCCAAGGAAAGACACGTTCTTGGGATGGGGCAACCAAAGAATCCTTCTGTAATATCCATTTGCGTTCTATCGATGATTTAGTGGGTGGTGAATGGGATAATGGAAAGTTTGGACGCGGTAAAACCATTAGGATTAATTAAAGCTTTGGAGGGTTAGATAGATGGATGAAGAATTCAAGAAGGTGCCAGTAGATCTTGAGAAATTGAGCTGATGACTAAATCACAGTTTATCGCTTTAGTTTTTCTCGGAGCAGTTAATGTTACTGCGACTATAACAACAAAAGAGACCTCTCTACTTTATTGGATGTTAATTTTGTTTATCTTCATGGGATTGACCTTGCTTCTTGAAAAAAAGCTTCGATGATTAAATTATATAAAGAAGCCAGTCTACTAAAGGTATACGCCTGAGGTGCTAGATATAATCAGCAAGGTCAATCAATCGGTAATAATCCAAAATAAATATCGGATAAATATAAATGAAGGTGGAAAGTTTGTTAGAGAAATGTTCAGTAAATACCCTGGCAAATATAAAGCCATGAACAGTGACGTGGTTGCAGCGACAAAACCCTTCGGGAGTATTTAATGACCATCGATGCATTTGAATTATTAGATAACGGTGAACTGTTGCAGGTTGGCGATATGGTTGAAAAAGAAACCTTTATTCAAACAAGAAAATTCTTAATCACGAGGGTGACAAAAACTCTAGCAAAAAGTCTGCGTGACTCAGATGGCTTTGAACATACTTTTAGGCGTGTCGTCAGCTCTAATATGGGTTATCCAGGCCAGCAATGGACAAGTGCTCAATATCGCGCTTATCGCATGGTGGTTCAAGAGTGAGTAGCCATAACTAGCCCGTATTAAGCGAACGTTCCCTGTCAAATACTCATCTCCTTCGAGACTTGACAAAAAGGTATTAATTTCGTATCATGCATACCATACAGAACTAAACACTTTACTAAGCTTTGTAACTTCGAAAGCACTGTTATCAACAAATATAATGTAAACCTGGGTGCGGTTGTATAGGTGTTTTGCAAACAAAGGAAAGAAAATGACATGAGCGGCAACGGAATGGAACACTTAAAATCACAGTTAGAGATCAGTCAATATGACGAAATACGAGATCTGCAAGCTGATAATGCGAGATTCCGTGAGTTTGTAATGGAGATCACCAAAACGATTACTTCACAATCCCTTGTCCAGCGTATTGATGAATTTTTAGCAGAAATACCGGCACCAACATCGCTTAATATCAAGGCTGATATTATTGAAGAAAACATGCCTGACAAAACCAAGCCAGAGGAAGCCTATAGGCCTCAATGGCCATGGATGACCGATGATCAATGGGAATGTGCTCAACTTCTTGCTAATGTTCACCATGGCTTTAACCATATGTTCGGAAAAATCCACCCATGGGGTAAAGGTATAAAATTAAATTCAACCTGCTCCAATAATCTGGCTACATATGATTTCAATGGATTAACAAGACTTGTTGTTTTAGCGCATGAACAATTAATTAGGGTTGAGATCACCCCTTCTGGTCCTGGCATGATCGGTTTCATTGCTCACAAGCGGCACTCAAGGGATGGGCGCATGCATGAACGCCACCCCACTATTGAGCAAGCAACGCAGGACCTAAGGAAACAACCTAAATGACCCACGACACTATAAAAACATATACCGATTACCCATTTGAGTTTTTAGGTGACGAGCCTAATAAGGAGGCGCCTATACGAGAGTGCACCGTCTTGCATTGGGATGGCAATAAATATGTATCTATCATTGTTGAAGATCAACCGGCTTCAATAAAAATAGCTTATCTATACAAAGATTACGGCAGGTTCGGGGAGGTTCCCGTTATAGATTGTCCGGAGATTTCCCTATGACCATGGACACTAAGCAAATGAATAACACAGAGCTAGATCAACTGAAATTAGACGCTGCAAGATGGAATGCATTTATTAATTCTCCGTTTAGGTTGTTTGGGTTCGCGGGCCTAGATCATGACGATCCTAAAAAACCAAGCGAGAAAACCGGCGCGGACGGTTATGCCCATTTTGGATGCGAAATGTGGACCAAGCATGACGGATGGCAAGCAAGTACTGGCAAGGATGTATTGATTGGTTTTGCAGATCAAGCAATAAAAATACAAACCAATCAATCGAAGGACATCGTTGAAAATGAGTGAGCACACAAAAATATTTACTGCAGAATTTAAAACACTACCAACGGCATCTCGATGACTACTAAAAAATGCAACGTAAACGGAGCGCTCGGCAAGCAAAACGGCTTATTCGCTATGTGTGCTCATATTGGCTTTGGCGATAAATCAAGGTGTGGCGCTCACGGCAATAAAAAATGCGAACACATGATCATGGATGTCAAGAAGTGACACCTGAAGAGTTAGACAAAGCGTGTGCTTTAGCTCAAGGTTGGTATATGAGTTATGTCAATCAAAGAAAAACGTGGAGTCGTGATGGGCAGTACATTATTGACCGTGACGACTACAATCCAACCTCTCCGACTGAATCCGGCAAGGCTCAAGCTTCTGACTTGCAAGATAAGTTTGGTTTATCGGTCTGGTATGGCGACGGTGAGTCATGGACAGTGACCAAAGACACCTTAAGAAACGGCAAATGGGGTGCTGAAGTGCAGGTGCGGAACAAAAGTAAACAACACGCAATTTGTGAAGTGGTAACTCTACTAGGAAAGAAAGCAGAAGGCGTTGCAAATTATCTTAACCAACCACACTTTGATGCCACGCACTTTGGGCTGTCCCCTGCCGAATATGACCTTTGGTTTGAACAAGGCGGCGCAGTGACATGCTCTGGTTATACTAAGGGCAAAACCCCCTGCAAAAATGTAGTTGCCTCACCGACGCAGCTCTCGCCTCAACAATGGCTACACTTGCAAGGAGAATATTGCGTGGTACATGGTGGTCCTAATAGGGACAAGGTATTAGAAAAAATTTCGAGTATTGATTAATAGCTCTCTTGTGAAATATTAATCACTATTTATTGATCTTGTTAACCTTATTTGATAACTTTAGCTGCTTTTAATTTTTTAGAAATAAGGAGTTAATCTCTTAAAAGACTTTGACACGGTAGCGTTATCGTGTCATACTAGTATTTTATTTTTTGAGATGACGCCATGAATACAATGAATGCAGTAAACACAAATGCCCCGACGCCATTTGTTGACTTGTCTTGCTTAAATCGCCGACCTGTTGAAGTTCATGTTGCGACCGATCCAGATTTACTTCAACTTTTCTCTTATATTAAAGACACAACTGAAGACTCATACTTTTTTGAATCCTTAGTAATGCCGGAGCATCAAGATAGGTATTATACTATAGGCTTTAATCCTGCCCTTACTTTTAGGGCAAGCAATAATGTGCTGTCAGTTAATGGCGATCCTAATGCCTTAGCGAGACTCACAAATCAATTAGTGCCCTTTAAAGTGGAAAGTGACAACCCTTACCGATTGCTGCAACAGCAATTTACAATGGACTTTAACTCTGAACGTCATCGTGGTGGATTAATTGGCTACACCTCTTATGAGTCGGTTAATTATTTCGGAATGGGATTAAGCTTAAAGGAGCATGATGATTTTGGAACTTTTTGTTATGGACTTTATCTCGAGGGCTTCGTTTACGACAGTCAAACTGGACTTCTAACCTTTTACACCTACGACCCACTTTTTAACGATAAAGATCTGGCCAAGATCAAAGCAATATTAAAGAATTCAGAGGCTCACGTTGTGCCAACGTCATTAAGTAAAGTTGAATTTAAAGGCCACAGTGAAACACGTGAGGAGTTTATAGATGCCGTTTCTAGAACTCAGAAAAAAATTCAAGAAGGTTATTCATTTCAATCTGAAGTAGGCTTTAAATCTTACTATGACATCAAAGGTGATAAGTTTGCTATCTATAAAACGTTAAGGGAGGTTAATCCTAGTCCTTATATGTTTTACGTTAAATTTAACAATGTCGAAATATTGGGTGCAAGTCCTGAAATCTTGATTAGCTCTCACCATAGGGATATGTTAACGACACCTACGGCAGGGACGACTACGCGAGGTGAAACACCTGATGCCGATAGGAAGCTTGCCAGAGCCTTATTAAGTGATCCAAAAGAAATTGCAGAACATAATATGCTTGTTGACTTGCATCGAAATGACATGGCTGTCGTCGCTGAAGCGGGCACAGTAAACATCAAAGACTTAATGTATTTAATTAAGTTTAGCCATGTTCAGCATATCGTCACTGATGTAGCGGCTAGGCAAGCTAAAGATAAAGACGCTTTTGATGTGTTAGCAGCCATCTTACCCGGCGGAGTGGTAACTGGGGCACCTAAAATTGAAACCATTAAGATTATTGATGAAAATGAAGCCACACCGCGAGGGATTTATGGCGGTGCTGTTGGCCGCTTCAGTCTAAATGGGGATAGCGACCATTGCTTGCCTATTCGCAGTATTTTCTGTGTAGGCGACAAATGCTATGCTCAAACTTCAGCAGGCATTGTATATGATTCAATTCCTGAAAATGAATTTGAAGAGGTTATTAATAAATTAGCCGCCATGAAGCAAACGCTTTGTAAGTTAGGAGGGAAATAATAGTGAAACTTTTATTAATTGATAATTACGATTCTTTTACCTTTAACCTGAAGCACTTAATTTTAGAGTGCGATGATGCCATTGAATTAACCATTCTTCGAAATGATGAAGGCGTACTAAACCATCTCAAGGACAATAATTATAATGGCATTGTTATTGGCCCAGGACCAGGCAGCCCCGATGATGAAGCCTATTTTGGTGAAAATAAACAGGTCATTCTTGAATATGGACTAAAAGGTACACCTGTACTAGGGATATGCCTTGGCTTTCAAGGTATCTTTTCTGTGTTTGGAGGTCGCCTTAAAATATCAAATGTCCCTATGCACGGAAAAGTGAGTGCTTTAGACATTATTCAGGCCGGCACTATACTTAAGGGTATTGCGCAAGGTGAAAAAGTTATGCGATATCATTCCATCATTGCTGATCCAGATGATATACCTGATGATTTGGTCGTCACTTCTTACGCATCTGAATCTGAGCTATCTTATACGTTAAATGGTAAAGAGCTTATGAGCATAGAACATAAGGTGGCTCCTATTTATGGGATCCAGTTCCATCCGGAGTCTTTTGCCACTGAAATAGGTCACGCTATGATGTTAAATTTTGTCGATAGATGTAAAAGTCAAGGGGACAGCTAGATCGTGACTCAGACATTAGGCTCAGAACTTGCCGCAATGAGAAAGGTAATCAAAAAAAGATGCGCTCATTGCAATAAAGATATTCAAGGCCTTAAAAGTAAAAAATATTGTAATGAATCGTGCAAACAGAAAGCTAAAAGAGCACGAGCCAAGTTCAGTGAGAATTAATTATATTAATACCCCGCCTCGCAAGGGAAAGAAAGGGCTTAATAAAGCCATTAAACACGGTGCGTTAATTTTAATTGAGGTTGAAAATAACAATGAGTAAATTGCTAGATGCAACAATTGAAACGGCAGATGATTTACACCGTGCAGGTGTGATGGATGAAGTCACAATGCGTGACTTCGATGCCTTATCTTTGCCTGAAATAAAAAACTATAGTGCAGCAGAAATAAAACGTATTCGCTTAAAGAGTGGTGTTAGCCAGCCTGTTTTTGCTGCCTATCTTAATGTGAGCTCCTCAACAGTCAGACAATGGGAGCAAGCAAAAAAACACCCACAAGGCTCAGCATTAAAACTCATCAACATTATTGAAAATAAAGGGCTGGAAGCACTTGCGTAAGGCCGCTGTATTAATTGGCCGCTTCACTTGCGTTAAAAACTTATTATGGAGCAACTTTTATGAATGACAACACCTTTCTCAATTAAAACTGCTACTTCTTCTTGTTGCAATTTTGGGAATGTTATATTTGGACTACAATGTAGTTAGGCCAGCCCTGTCAGCCTTAATAATGGAGCTAGTCATTAAATCGGCATATGTCGGTTTTTTATGCCTGAAACAATAGAACTATATTCTTTTTGCAACTACTGAAAACTGATAGCACGATTCAATTGTTTTGCCGGTCAAAATATAGAAAACATCAAAATCAAGCGACCACAGCTTTCCCAGTTGATCACTTGGTATCGGCGTCGACGCTTCCCAGCGGCCCACCGTTTTAGTAGAGATGCCGCATTTCTTAGAAATGGTTTCCTGGGTTAGCTTCAATCGATTTCTTTCTTCTAATAACCGGGCGCAGCCTGCACTATTATCGTCCGTCATGACTCAAAGATCCTATTTTATAACTTCATGAATTGATGGTTTTGTGAGATAAATTGACTTTCCTCACTTTCCAAGCCTGCTTCACTTGCATATTCCGGCCATAACGATACAGCCTCATTTACTTTTTCTAATAATGCACTGGCTTTTGCTTTTGTAATAAAGGCGCTGGCCGAATCAATCAGATCTTCAACAGTAAAATTCTCAACTTTTCCAGCTAAAGACATTTGATGTTTTCGTGTCCACTTATTATCCGGATTAAACGCATAGGTAACATCAAAGGCTGGCGATAATGACCACTGACCTTCTTTGCCCATCAAGTACGATAGGTTTTTAGTGTGATCATCTTGATTTCTGCTCACAATATTAAAAAAGCAGCGTAAAATTGCTTGCTCAACTTGGCTATTGTCATTGGTTAAATTTTGAGTGGTAGTGAAATACTGCTCATAAGAGTGAGCGCCACTTAAATTGAAGTCCAGTGACGCCATAGCACATAGACTTTGCATGTGCAGTTTTTCATTGCCTACCCGATCAAATCGTTTTGTCATAAAGTGAGCTCGGCCATTTTCTTTTAAGAGTTGACTATCAGCCATCAAAACACCGGCTTTTTTTGCCATTAAGAAATACGCATATTCAATACGGCCATATTTTTGACTAACGCCTAAGGCCAGATCTTCACCAACACCATCAAATTTCAATAACCAATGCTCAAAGCCTTTAGGGGCATCAACCTGTCCAGAGCGCACTTCACCCGTTAAAGGTTGATAGGCAATAACCGCTTTTGCCCTTGCTCCACCGGCTGAAATGCCGACACTTAAAATTGCGTTTAACGAATCCTCTGGGGACGCATCCAAATTACCTGATAATGCATGTCTAGCTTGCTCAACTAAACCAGCGATCTCTAATACATCGTGATGTACAGGCTGATTATTCACCTGTTCTGCAGGTTTAAATGTCAACGCACCCATTGCCCTATTGCCGACATAACTTAATTTATCTAAAGCTGTTAAAGAAAATTTATCGATCCCTTTTTTCGCAAAGAACGCATCAATGATCGCGTTACCAAATTTATCAGGTAAGGAATCGGCTAAAAATTCCGGCAATCCGTAATAGGTTTCACCAGACTTACCTTTAATCACATTAAAACTCAATGGCGCTAGAAAGGGTGCCACCTCTAAACCTTGTGAGATGAAATTATCATCATAGTTAAATTCAATGCTGCCATTGGCAAGTAAAGCCGCTGCGCCTACTGTTTTATTCCATAACAATACTTCTACTAATTCAATCGTCATTATTCACTTCCTTGCTTAGAGGCACGCTGCCTTTTCCCATCACTACTTTCGCGGTGTAATTTTAGCTTTTCCGTTGGACGCAATTCAGGCTCTGGTAACAAAAGTGCCAAGTCATCTAGACGAGAAAACACTCGAAGGATACGAGTAAAATTCAGCAAGCTACACCCTTTACCCATCTCAACAACCTTAACGGTATTGAGTGCGACACCGGCTTTTAAACCTAACGCCTTTTGGCTTAAATTTGCTTGTAAACGGTAGGTCTTCACCCTTCCACCCAGCCTTTGTAGTAACTGTTCATTTGTATCTTGAGTAATCATAATCGCTCCATCAATGACCGTTATTTCAGCTATTAACGGTAATTATAGCACTTAACAGCCTTTTTATCAACCATTGTTTTATCTGCAACAGTTGCAAGGGCAGTCTCCTTTGCAGTAAGAGCATTAGCCCGTATTTGGACTGTTGAAGTGATATCTCGATATTAACAGCCCTTATATGAGCTGTTGTGACTTATTTTGGATGTATAGCATTGTTACGCAAACGTGATTCTTTGAGCTGCACAACGAAAAGGCCAACTTAACCGAGCTATACTAGGTTATTCCTTGTTTCTAAAGCAGGCTTTCCATTATGACTGTTTCATCCATGATCGTTCCACTTATAGCGGTAAAAGCAGGTGATCTTGCTCGCTTGAAAGTACTTCTAAAGCAAGGTGAATGGGAGCCCTCTGATCGTCGCGTAAATCAAGCATTGATAAGTGCCGCGATCGCCAAAGGTCATAAAAATATTGTTTCCTACTTAGCAAACTCTAATTTTGACTATGCCCCTCATGCCATTGATGATCTTTATATCAACACCGATAATGCCCGTCGAAACATGTTGGCTATTTTAATTGAGTCAGAACTCATACCAAGCCATGCCGGTTTTGTGACAGGTATGATTGATCTTTATCTCCGAAAAAACACCGCACTTTTTAAAACGCTTTTAGATGGGTACTTGCAGGCTAGTCCCATCCAATTACAAGAATACTTTTTTGAACGTCTTTCAATGGTGACATCCAAGAACGGTAGCTTCTACAAAGATCCAACATCGAGCACCATGCTTTCTTTGGCATTAAATAAAGCATCACTAAAAAGTGAATTTAAAGATCATGATCTTCGATCGCTTATCCAGGACAAGATCCCTACTCTTGATGTTAGCTATAACGTACTATGCAAGCTTATTGGAAAAGAAAATACACGCCTCGCTTTTAGTGCAATGAATACAGGGCAACATCCTGATCCGTTTAAACCATCTTTAGCAACACTCAAGCCCCCAAATACTCCTTAATCTTTGACCTGCATAACAATTACTCAACTTTCTCCTTGTTAAACTAACGCTATACTCTTTAGGCTGTTAACTGCTCAGATATAAACAGTTATAAAGAAATACACAATACAAGCGTTCAAATATAGACAATTACCTAAACATAATGGTGGCACTATGCTCAAAAAGCTTGCTCAAGCCCTCAAGAAGGCCCGTTTAAAAGAGAACGAGAGTCAAAATGTATTCTGCCTCCGGGTAGGAATTAAATTGTCCACCTATCGAAGAATGGAACGCGGCCAAGACAGTGATAATGGCGTGGGCATTGGCAATTGGCTAAAAGCCATCGAATACCTAGGGTGGGATGAACCTATTCTCGACATAGTGGAACCAAAGCCTTCTTTATTTGAGCAAGCAAAACTAGAAAAGCAAGCGCAAGGAACCCGCCAGCGAGCTAGTAAAAGCCCAAGTAGTTCACTATGAATCTGTTAGATATCTATCACGTTGATACCACAGGCGACTTCCATCTTGCCGGCCAGGTAGCACTCGATCCAAAAAGTGGCCAAGTCGATGGTGAGTTAACTAAAGACCACCAGCTACATCCTGACTTAAAGCGCTTAAATAATAAAGCGAGCCGTGATCTATTTAAGGCTTCTTTAGTAGATTGTGTGCCTGACGTATGGGGTAAAGCAGTCTTATCTATTCTCCACCAGCTACCTAAGGTGGGCATGGAAGATGTCGCCTATCTGCCTTACTTAAGTAACATTGATATGTTTGTAGGTAACACGGTATTTATAGAGGCCGGTACAAAATTGCCTGCGCGTACCAAGTTACCTATTTTAAAGGCGGGTTTGCTTAATGAAGCTGACAAGCTTGATAGTAAAGAAGACTTAAGCTCTATGGAGAAAACTTTATTAATGGCCATGGGTGCACCGCCTGGTGCTCGCTCTAAAGCATTAGTGAAATATAAAGGTAAGTCTTCTTTGGCTAAATTTAAAAGTCAGCAAGATGATTATGATGTGATGGGCGCTGAATACGTCTGTATGAAGTTAGCGTCAAAATGTGGTTTAGAGGTGCCTAAGTGTTCGCTGGTGGAACTTGATGATCAGAAGATCTTAGTACAAGAGCGCTTTGATATACCTGATAAGGCACCTTTAGGGCGATATCCAATGATGTCTTTTAGAGCTGCAGCAGGCTTAACCGTTTTTGTTGAAGATGACTATGCTTCCTTAGCGGCTTTAGTTAGAAAATACAGCGTCCATGTGATTGAAGATGTGGAGAAGCTATATACGATGATGGTGTTTAATGCTGCTGTAGGCAATATTGAAGATCACCATCGTAATTTTTCTTTTATTGATCGCGGTCAAGGTTGGCAGTTGTCGCCGTATTACGATGTGACACCGGCTTATACTACGCAAGCGCGCTACCAAAAAGTAATGCGCCTCCATAGTCAGACTTTTGCAGGTGAGGCTACACCTTCTAAAGATAACTTATTAGCATTAGCTGCCAGCTTTGGCTTAACGGATAAAAAGGCCTTATCTATTTTAGATGCGGTGGCTGTGACGATTAAAAACAACATTAATAGCTTGAAGAAGTATATCGATGATGACAGTCGTGCTTTAGTTGTTGATACTTTACTTGATGGCATTGACATTTTATCACCACCAGCACCGAAATCCTTAGCTGAAACAATTGGTGATATTTCAGATCATCAGTTCGCGCCATTAGCACCGGGGCAGTATTCGTAATGGGTTATAAAAGTGAGCCTCATGCGATTCTAGAGGGGCTACTCTTGGATCTTCCAGAAGACTTTACGGCTATTGAGCGGGAGCAGTTTGAGGCCATTACTGGTTTAGATCGGCTCAAAAAAAGAGCTAGCACCTATATATCTATGAGCCATTACTCTCCCAGCAGTGGTCTTTATCATTATTTAAGTTTATTTGTATCGAGTGCTTTTGAAGCAGGTTATACAGAACTTGTTGTTAAGTTTTCTAAAGTACCAAACACCGAACTAAATAATCGCATTCTTGCCTTTATTTTCCGTGGCGGGGATGGCGACAAAGCAGGCTATGAAAAACTCCTTTTAGCGGGGTTTACGCCCACGAAAGACGAATCGCTTAGTTTTATTGAGTATTGCCTAAAATATGGTGATCGTAACTTCTCAGCGCTAAAAGATGGTTTGCCTTATTTAAGTAATCTTCCCTCTCAAGATCACTTGTTCGGTGCTGTTTTACCTTTCTTTGAGCGTGATGACTTTGATAATTTCCTATCCATACTGTTACCACTTATCCCCGCTCCTACTGATCCAAGAATTATAGAAAGTATTGAGCCTAGGTTTATAGCGGGCAAGATTGAGCTTTCTTATGCGGTTGCAAGTCGAATTTTTAAACCTGACATTGTTAAGTCTGTTTTCCTTAATAGAGAAGAGTCTGCCTTCTCCCATCTGAGCACGCCCTTTCCACAGGGGAGGCAATCCTAATGGCCAAACAACGATTACCCCATAAGGTGCTGGAGCAATTATTCTTAGATCTTCCTGAAAAATTTACCACGCTTGAGCGGGAACAGTTTGAGGATATTATTTCCTTAGACTCCCTCAAAGAGAAGGCAAGTGAAAAAGGAGAAGATCCCCACCTCCACTCTTATTTAGTCAAGTTTATTTCAGCATCCTTTAAGGCTGAACATATTGAATTGATTGTAAAACTTTCCAAGCTCAACAATCTAGCTGTTAACGGTCGCATACTCCAGCATACCTTCCGTGGTCGTAAAGAAGATAAAGAGCTTTATCAAAAACTAGTTGCGGGCGGCTTAACACCTAACCATGAAGAGGTGACCAAGCTTGTTGATCGATCGATGAGCACTTGGAACTTTAAATCCCTTACAAACGGCTTAGCCAGTTTAAAGGGTCTCTACTTTTCGCATGCGATCCTAATACAGTGTTTATCTAAGAAGCGCCTTTCGCTAGAAGACGGCAGAATTGACCCTGTGTTATCTATTCTTTTACCGGACGTTACCGCTCCTGTAACAGAACCTAATATTCTTAAACATCTTAATCGAAGAATACACGCCGGAAACATCGATATTTCCTACACTGTTACCTGCAGATTTATGGACCCTGAGCAGGTTAGGGAGCTGTTTATATCTAGAGATAAACTGTCTTTATTTAGAGCAGATCAAATGAAAGATCCTAAACGACAAGGCAAAGAGAGGGTTGCACCATGAATATTGATTTAACGCCCGAGACGTCACAAACCCAAATTGATGCCGCATTCGTATCGGCCTTCAAGGCAGAAGACATATTGGAGCTTGAAAGGGTACTAGATTTAAGGTGGCCGCCTACCGAAGTGACACGTCTCAGCTGCATAAGAAATGTATTACATGAAAAAACTCACGCTTTCACCAAGAGTGTTCTCGTTGATCATGTTCTTGGTGATCCTTATGAAAGTGACTGGATTTTCCATAGTTTAATGGATGATTCATTGGAGTTTTTTATCTCTAAAGCCGGCTGCGTTCCTCTTCCTCATATTGCAAAAGCTCTCACCTATGCCGCTTATAAAATAAATGACGAGGGCCTTGCTCTTGATATTGCTAGCGTATTGTCTCAAGTTGACGCTAGTTATAAATCCTTAAGTACCGCACTAGGAAGGCGATGTGCAACTCAGGCGATATTAGATGAAGAGGCAAGGTGTTTAAATGATCTAAACATTATATCTCCTGCTGAAAAACAGGTAGGCCCATAATGCCTGTAATCATTCCGAGTGAGCCATCTCCCCAAGAAGTCATTAATCACTCGTTTATAGCCGCCTTTAGGGAAGAAGATCGTACGGCACTGGATGTTCTGCTGCACTCAAATTTCTACCCTACTCCGCAGATTTCTTTTCGATGTGCCCTGTTTGTATTAAACAACCAACATCACCCTTTCAAGGACTTGGTCTTTAAAGAAAATGTCTTAGGTAAATTATATCAAGACGACAATCTCTATAAAAATATCCTACTTATGAGCCACAATTCAAACAAACGGTCAATGACGCTGGGTCGCGCTATTAAATTTGCGCCACATCCAATCCAGACAGAATGGGTCAGGATCAGAGTAAGAGCTTGCACTCCTATAGCGGATGTAAACTACGCATCTCTCTCTATGGCGCTCGGCAAAAAAGAAGCCGCTCACGTTATTTTAAGTAGTGAACGTGAGCTTCGTGAGCGCCTAACCACTCCCGTGACCCTCTCTCCAAAAGGAGCTTTATGACTATTGCACTTTCTTCGACCTATGCCCAACAGATCTACGATCATGCTGTTGCCTTTGAAGATTTAGATAGCGACCGATTAACTAAATTGTCTACTGTCTTATCATCTGCAGAAACAGACGATATACTAACTGTCGATCCACTGTTAATGCACTTGATTTTCCAAAATGACTTGCCTCTTATTGGCGTTCTTGTACGCTCTGGCGCTGTTTTTTCTCAAAAAGAAATCGATCACGCTTTTGATAATGCTTTTGACACGCAACAAGCGGTTACCATAACAGGGCTGCTTAATGAGGGCTTGAAGATCAGCACTAAAGGGCTTCGTTACGGCCTTAGTCAGGCATTAACTAACTTAATAATTAGGCCTGAGGCGTATATTGCTATTTTAGACAGTTTCCCTGAAGTCTTTAATGACGATATGGTCTACGAGATTATTTTCAATGATCTTAATACTGCCGTCCCTCTTGTTAATTACTCAAGAGAAGCCGCCCTTACTTATACATTGCCCTACTCAACTAATCGCATTGATAATGACTGGTTTTATTATCGTGTTTGTGAGGAAGTGAGAACAGGTAATTTAGATATTGACTATAAAAGCCTATCCTTAGTCTTAGATCCTCCAGTTGCACAGATGTTAATGCTTGACCGCGAATACGACATACTGCCCTCCATCAAAAAGAAAACAGTGACAACACACGCTAACCCTCAAGGTATAAACCATGTCTGAACCCACAATAATACAATTAAGAAAGGAAGCGTCTAAGGCCATTAAATGGGGTGATCTTAGCTATCTAAAAGAATCTATTACACTTATCGAAGATCACCCTGATAAGGGCAGGCATGAGATCACTAAATTAATACTAAAAGCATCTAAAACATATCAGCGGCTTAACATAATCCGCTACCTTGTAACTACTTATCAAGACAGCCTTAATGAAAAGATTATCGCTAAGCTATTTACCAATGCGTGCCTCCAGCAAGATGATGGTGTTTTTCGTTTTTTAACCCAGTTACTGCCTGTACCCGAAGACTGTCAGGTTAGCTGCGCGCTTTTAGCTTTAAGTCCTACGATACTTAGCTTTGCTAGGGAGGCTTTACCAGAATTGCCGTGTGCCTTTAAGAGCAATTGTGAACCAAAACATGACGCCTTAATCCTAAAGATCATTAATTCACTCTCCGACATTGAGCTTATGCTGATGACAACCGGCCAAGCAGTGACGCCAGACGCTCGAGAGTACATGCGAAAACTTAAAGTAGCTCTTGATTTTTACCCTAGTGAATTGCACGATCGAAAAGCAAGAAGTTTTGTTGCTCTTAATATTAAATATATCGATATCTCTTATGAAACAGCCTGCAACGTACTAGGAAGAGAAAAGGGTCAGCGGGTACTGCTAAGGCAAGATCGAACTAGCCCTAATGTCTTGAATAACAAATCCGATCCTGAGAATAAACTCCACTACGCTTCAATTTCAAGGAGTTAGCGTTATGCAATTACGATCTCATCTACCTGCGGCTATTTTTAATGAACAAATACTTCAGGCTCATAGTGCCATTAGAGACAATGACCTGGTCATATTTTATAAGGCAATAACAGCGGTCAAAGATACCGATAATTTGAAGGAAAAACATGTCAGTAAATGGCTCGATGCTATCTCACATACCCATGTACTAAGCCCTGCCGCGCAATCTACCCTTCACGATCATAATGACATGCTCCAGCATCTTATAGTGACGTTTCCCGACAAATTAGAGAGCGATATTATTGGTGAGCTGTTTATGGATGCTTGTCTTGCACAAGATATTGTCACATTTAAGTTATTGCATAATTTAATTCCCGTCCCTGCCGCAGTGCAGCTCGTTTGTGCCGTGCATGCGTTGAGTGACACTACCACTGAGTTTGCTGAAAATGTACTAGGCAAACTCCCTGGCGCGTTTAAAAGCGACACTTTACTTGCTAGGCTACTTGAGTCCACTTCCATTAGCGATCCACAACTCATACAAAAATTCATAGTGGCATTAGAACGTTATTCCAGTGAATTGACTACCCCAGAAGTGCGCAGCTTTGTTGCTTCTAATAGCCACAATCTCGACATCTCATACCATAAACTCAGCAAGTTATTAGGCGCTAAGGCTGCTTTTAAAGCGGCTTCTGAGAATGCTCTCCTTGGTTTATCTGAGTTTCATTCTAGTTTAAGCGCTATTGTTCCAGACAATAACGCTTAAACTTAAACCAGGCAGCGCACATCGGCTTGTCTTAACACTTCAATACCTATCTCATATGCGACCTTGAACAAAGTATTAAGATACGATCTCAAGTATAACTATATAGGTAATATCAATAACCGATAAGCTATTAACACAAAGAGTGCTTATGCTTCGCAAATCAACCACAAAAAGAGCTTTATTAGCTCAAGCTGATACCGCCATTGAGAATAATGATCTCACGTTGTTAAAGCGCATTATTGCTGAAATAGATGAAGTGCCTCGTGCGTGTCGAGCATCACGGTCGATCCTAATATCTGCGGTTGAGAACAGATCTAGCAAAGAGATCGTTTCATACTTATTAACTTCTTATGGAAATGACTATCTCGACAGTGAAATAGAACAAATGTATGAGATGTCGTGCTTCCATCAAGATCTATACACGTTTATGCTTTTGAAATCAGCCCTTCCTTTTCCTCCGATTCATACTCAAGTGACATGCGCCACATGGGCATTAAGGGAATTAGAAGCTGGATTTTACTTTGCAAAAACCGTTCTACCCATGATGCCTAATGTTTTCACTAATATCCCTTCCTTTCAAACCGATCCTTTACTTAGCTTTCTTATTGAAGATTCTCCAATAATAGTAGAGTCAAGGGGATTTAAAAAGTTAATGCGTCAGCATAAAGTGGTATTAGAGCTCTACCCCGGCGAGATAATTGATACAACTGTTCGTAGTTTCATTCATGATCACATTCGTGACATCGATGTCTCCTATGCGACATTAAGCAAAGTATTAGGCCGGTCGCTTGCCCATTCGAGTATTACTAAGACACTCTCTTTTTCATCGTCCTTAAAGAAGCCTTCACCATAATGACACTTGAATCACTTTCTAGCTCAGAGGCGCATATTGCGATCTTGGAAAATAATCTCGATTCGTTAAAGCGTTTTTTGGATAAAGAGGATATAAATCCGGACCCCATCAAGAATCAACTTCTTTTAACGACAGCTGCAAAACTAGAAGGCCGCGGTGATATCATATTACATTTGTTGGCACGCTACGGTCATGAGTATTTTTACCCAGTAACAAAACGCGCTTTCGGGGCGGCCTGTCATGGCCAAGATCTGGATATTTTCAATCACCTTATCAAAGCACTTCCCTTGCCGGATATACAGTCTCAAATTTCCTGTGTGGAGATCGCTTTAACCATATCAAACCAATCGTCCAATTCTGACTGTGCTTTTGCTAAAAAAGTTGTAGCTCAAATGCCAGGCGTCTTAACAGGTCGGCTTCATTCTATCTATGACCCGTTATTAGTATCGTTGCAGGACTCATATGGGCAAGGTCTAATAAGGTTTTTAGATTTAGTTAACGCGTTTAATGTGGTGCTTCCCTTTTATTCGCAACAAATAAGGGAGCCTACTGTTCGAATATTTATTTCCTCCCACATTAAACATCTTGATATTTCCTATGGCGTAACTAGCAAACTATTAGGAAAAGCCAAAGCGCAGAGCTGTATTAGTCAGTTCATTGAAATACCGACGAGCATATCTCCGTCACCGGACTGGATCCCCTAATTATGGCTCATGAAATAAGTCCCGTTGAGGAGTTCACTAAATTGACGCTTGAGTTAATTGATAAGAACGACTTACCTCAACTTGAGGTGATTCTTGCCAAGATAGACGCTTTGCCTGACTTTTATTTTTCCGTAAAGGACGTGTTAATTAAAATCTGTGAGACGGGTAATCGAGGTGATATCCTTGTTTATGTAGCCAATAAATATGGTGACACTGTTATTAATGATGATGACTTACTTGATTTATATACCTCCACTATTAGCCATCGTGATTTTTCAACTTTTGACTTATTGGTCGACCACTTCCCTTCGTTAAGTCTCCACTCTCAAATTTCCTGTGCTCACTTTTGTCTTGTCGTATCGGGAACTAGTGAAGGCGTTGAGTTAATTAACTATATCTTTCCTAAACTACCTGCCCTCTTTACCGATCCCGATCCAAGCGAAAACAATGATGCGTTAATTTATTCACTTGTCCCACAGTTTGTTAATCGAAAAATGGATAAACTCAACCTTGCCAACTTAATGCAAAAACTCAACGTTGTGCTTGATCTTTATCCCTGTGAAATCAGCAATCTCACTGTGAAGAACTATATCTATGAAAGCCTTGAGGATCTTGATCTTTCATATAAACGTTGTTCTGAGTTATTAGGCCAAAAAGCTGCACGCAGGTGGTTTACCTGCAACGATTCTGGGCTAACGATAGTTCCGTCAGCTCCTCACTCCAACCTTAACAGATAACTACGATGCCTTTAGAATCAACCGCTTTATTCCCGCAAGCAATTCAGGCTATTAAGAATAATAGCATTCCTGAGTTGAAGTGGGTTATTTCTAAATTAGATGCCGACTTCGGCGCATTTAGAGCCTCACGTTTTATTTTGCTAGAAGCCGTCAATCGTGGCGATCGCGCAGATATCGTTTCGTATTTATTAAACACGTATGGCAACGATTATACAAAGAACACAGTAGCGGACGTGTTTGAAGCTGCTTGCTACAACCAAGATTTGGATACGTTTAGCCTTTTAAAAGCAGTAATTCCACTTCCTGATCTTGATACTCAAGTAGCCTGCGCTTTTTCTGCTTTATCTGGATTGAAAGCCAATACCGAGATTGCGAAAAAAATCATTTTTGAAATGCCGCGGGTGATAACGAGCAAGAAGGACAATAAGCATGACGCCTTACTCGCAAAGATTATTACCTACTGTGCGACGATAGATGACGATACGCCTTCTAAGTCCGTGGACTTAATAGAAAGGCAAATGAAACTTCTTTTGAATATTTATCCAGGTGAAATTATTGATCGTTCTGTTAGGCAGTTTCTTTATCTTAATAGCTTCCAACTCGACATCTCATATCAAACACTCTCGACCGTTCTCGGCAGAGACGATGCAAAAACGATATTCAAACAGATAAATAATGCCGACCGGAAAGCACTTTTCCAAAATCCCATCAGTTCACCCGGAAATTCGCTCGCTCACTCCACGCCTTGGAAGTTATTATGTCGTCAAAACTAGAAATCAGAAAGGCGATAGCCGGGCAAGCCAGAGCCGCCCTTAATAATTCGGAGTTTCATTCTAGTTTAAGCGCTATTATTCCAGACAATAACGCTTAAACTTAAACTAGACAGCGCATGGAGGC